>ERZ773157.13-NODE-13-length-254426-cov-13.914310_pt1 | contig 254426 bp, 217 predicted proteins | sample MGYA00511480_ERZ773157 | MGnify/ENA primary metagenome ERZ773157 (study PRJEB29015, sample SAMEA2737863) | human gut metagenome | biome: human gut; feature: human-associated habitat; material: faeces | place: China | collected 2012 ... | reverse complement strand
CCCCACTGCTGCCTCCCGTAGGAGTTTGGGCCGTGTCTCAGTCCCAATGTGGCCGTTCACCCTCTCAGGCCGGCTACTGATCGTCGCCTTGGTGGGCCGTTACCTCACCAACTAGCTAATCAGACGCGGGTCCATCTCATACCACCGGAGTTTTTCACACTGTATCATGCGATACCGTGCGCTTATGCGGTATTACCAGCCGTTTCCAGCTGCTATCCCCCTGTATGAGGCAGGTTACCCACGCGTTACTCACCCGTCCGCCACTAAATCGGCCGGAGCAAGCTCCAGCTTCAATCGTTCGACTTGCATGTGTTAAGCACGCCGCCAGCGTTCATCCTGAGCCAGGATCAAACTCTCATTAAAAAGTTTGTAAATCCTATGTCAGAAATCATACTAGCTTGTATTTTTCCTAACCATCTTTACTGTTATTGGTTTGTTGGATCTTTGATATCATCTCTGATCCGACGTTCTTGAAATTCTTTTTTTGGAATTTCAGGGTTGTCATGTTGTTAATTTTTCAAGGTTCTTTATGTTCTCGCCTCTCAGCGACAACTTCTAAATACTATCACATTCATTTCTTAATGTCAACAACTTTTTTCATCTTTTTTCAAGTCATTTCGTCAGCTCTTATGAACTGATTTCGTATCATAATCGGGAGATTATAAATCGAATAAATCTTAAAATCTGATGTCTTACAGATGCTTTTGACACCGTCTCACGCGACAGCTTTTATAAGATACCACCATCATTTTACAATGTCAAGCACTTTTATCCGTAATTTCAAAAAAGTTTAAAAGTTTAAAAAAGTGCTCAGCAACTCTCTTTATGTATCTTCCTACTAATAAATAACTCAGACGTCAATCTCTGCTTTTACGCAATGACTGACGTCTGATCCATATAATCTGATCTATATGTACTCCAGTGCCTGTTGTATATTGGCCACACCAACTACTTTCATATCACCAAGGTCTTTCATCTTCTTTACATTATCCATATTTGACTTTGGTATTATGCACGTCTTGAATCCCATCTTTGCTGCCTCGCGCACTCTCTGCTCCGCTCCGGAAACTCCGCGCACTTCACCTGAAAGCCCCATCTCGCCAAACATAACCATATCTGATGGTATAGCACGGTTCTTAAAACTCGACACCAGTGCAAATACTATTCCAAGATCTGCAGATGGATCATCAAGTCTCATACCACCAGCAATATTCACATAGGCATCGCATCCCGCCATAACTATTCCGCCTCGCTTCTCGAGCACTGCAAGAAGCAGATTCACTCTATTGTAATCGAGTCCTACACTGGTACGCCTTGGAAGATTGAAGCTCGACTGGCAGACCAGCGCCTGTATCTCTAGAAGTATAGGTCTTGTTCCCTCCATCGTACACACTACGACGGACCCCGACGTGTCATCTGGTCTTCCATCAAGCATCAACTGCGATGGATTCTTCACTTCCGCAAGGCCATTTCCCTTCATCTCAAATACACCGATCTCATTCGTCGATCCAAATCTATTCTTCACAGCCCGAAGTACTCTAAAGCCTGCATTGCGCTCGCCCTCAAAATAGAGAACTGTATCAACCATGTGCTCAAGGGTTCTTGGTCCCGCCACAGTTCCCTCCTTTGTCACATGTCCGACTATAAATATTGCTATTCCTGTCTGTTTCGCCATTCTCATGAGTCTGGCTGTCACTTCCTTCACCTGGGATACGCTTCCCGGCGCAGACTCTATATCATCCGTTACTATCGTCTGTATAGAATCTATGACAATGATCTTAGGCGTGTCTTTCTTGACATATTCCTCCACATCCTCAAGATTATTGACACAGAGAAGCAGCATATCCTTTGTAAATCTTCCTATACGCTCCGCCCTCATCTTTATCTGTGAAAGGGATTCCTCACCCGACACATACAGTATCTTCTGTCCCATCTCGGACATGTTTCTGCACATCTGCAGCAATATGGTGGACTTGCCTATTCCTGGATCTCCTCCCACAAGCACCAGTGAACCACTCACTATTCCGCCGCCTAACACTCTGTTTAATTCGCCTATTCCTGTGGTAAATCGTGTCTCGTCGGTCGTCTCAACCTCTAAAATGCTTGTAGGCGCCACGACAGTCCTTCTACCGGACTGACTCTTGGCGCCTACCGTCACTTTCTCCTCACAAAATGAATTCCAGGCCTTGCATCCAGGGCACTGCCCCATCCACTTTGTCGATTCAAATCCACATTCCTGGCAAAAAAACACCTGTTTTTCTTTTGCCATAAATATTCTCCTGTGAAACTCTCTTTATAATCCTAATAACAGATATTAAGATCCTCTGTTATCCTATTGATCTTATTATTTCTTCCAAATCGATCTAACCTATCTGTTTAATCAAAAGCTCTCTTTACGTCTACCTTGACAGGTCTTCCCTCTTCGAGATCAACACTTATGCTCATCTTGCCACCAAGATTAGTCTTGTTCTTGCCGACATATACATCATCGACATGAACCTTGTACTCTGTCTCTGGCTCAAGCTCAAGTGTTATAGATGCATTCTCCGGTCCCTCGACAACAAATGTTACATCATTCTCGTCTGCCTTGAAACCATGTACTGCTGTTCCCGGAACTGACTCGTACACGAACAGACCGTTCTTCTCAAGCTTTGTGATCTCATTGAATGTCTTTATCTTGTATATATCTCCCTGAAACTCAAAGCCATCCTTCTTGGTCTTTGATCCAAGTTCATAATTACCAAATTCTAATGAATCTTCCTGTACATTTATCAAATCGCTTACTACTGCCATTTAAATTTCTCCTCCTGTTTTTTACTATCCGTTAGTGCTTTTCATTATACAGTAACGGGATGCATTTTTCTACATAATTATACATTTTCACTAAATTTTAATATTATTTTCTACTTCGTAAGCACGCCACATATATCGAACCAATTAGTCTTCTATATTCCTTTGTTTTGCAGTAAGTGATACTTTTTCAGTCACGGAGCCATTTTCACCCTTGATCTTCTTGACCGTCACAGTAACCACTTCACCTTTATGGACACCTCCGGCAAGTATAGCCTCCGCTAGTTCATCCTCGACATATGTCTGTATTGCACGCCTTAATGGTCTTGCACCGTACTTCTTGTCATATCCCTTCTCAAAGATATATTTCTTCATATTATCAGTAAACTTAAGTTCTATATCCATCTGGGCCTGAACTCTGTTTTTGAGTTCCTTCAGCATAAGTCCTGCTATGTCACGCACATTCTTCTCGCTGAGCGCATGGAACACGATGGTATCATCAATTCTGTTGAGGAACTCAGGCTTGAACGTCCTCTTGAGCTCATCCATAACGTTTTTCTTCATGTCCTCATGTTCCTTGTTGTCATCCTGTACTGTGACAAATCCAAGCTGTTTAGGATCTATAATTCTCTGGGCGCCTGTATTTGACGTCATGATGATAATAGTGTTCTTGAAATCCACCTTTCTTCCCTGTGAATCAGTTATATGACCGTCATCGAGAACCTGCAAGAGTATGTTGAACACATCGCTGTGCGCTTTCTCTATCTCGTCGAACAGTATCACTGAGTACGGATTTGTTCTCACCTTTTCACTGAGTTGTCCGCCTTCCTCAAATCCTACATATCCCGGAGGTGAACCGATAAGTTTTGACACACTGTGTTTTTCCATGTATTCCGACATGTCAACTCTGATAAGCGCATCTTCGCTTCCAAACACTACATCTGCGAGTGCCTTTGAAAGTTCTGTTTTACCCACACCTGTCGGACCGAGAAACAGAAATGTTCCTATAGGTCTTCTTGGATCCTTAAGGCCTACCCTGCTTCTCTTTATCGCTTTTGCAACGACGGACACGGCTTCTTCCTGTCCCACCACACGTTTGTGAAGTTCAGTTTCAAGCTTTTCAAGTCTCTTTGACTCCTTCTCGGTTAGTTTGCTGACAGGTATCTTCGTCCACACTGAGACAACGTCAGCTATGTCATTTTCCCCAACAATAATGTTGTGTCTTCCTGCCAACTGACTACGAGCCGTCTTCTTCGCAAGTTCTTCCTGTCTGTGTCTTATATTTGCCGCCTCTTCTATGTTGCCAGAAATGAGTGCAGTCTCAAGATCACTGTCAAGTGTCGCAAGTTCTGCCACACTCCTGTCCTGAACAATTCCCTGGGCAGAAAATCCAAGCCGTCTCCTGGAGCATGCTTCATCCATCAGGTCTATCGCCTTGTCCGGAAGGAATCTGTCCGTGATATATCTTACAGACAAATCTACAGCCGCTTCTACTGCCTCATCACTTATCTCTACTCCGTGATGCTGCTCATAGCACGATCTCAGTCCCTTAAGTATATCAACAGCCTCATCCCTTGTCGGTTCTTCGACATTCACCGGCTGAAATCTTCTCTCAAGAGCTGCATCTTTCTCAATGTATTTTCTGTACTCAGCTATTGTTGTGGCACCTATCATCTGTATCTCACCGCGTGAAAGCGATGGTTTAAGTATATTTGAGGCATCTATGGCGCCCTCTGCATCTCCTGCGCCAACCAGTGTATGGAGCTCGTCTACAAACAGGATAACATCCCCAGACATCATTACCTCCTGGATGACCTTCTTGATCCTGTCCTCAAATTCACCGCGGTATTTGGAACCTGCAAGCATTCCAGATATATCGAGGGACAACAGTCTCTTGCCCTTCACCGTATCCGGCACATTGCCACGACTTATCATATAAGCTATGCCTTCCACCACCGCAGTTTTTCCAACTCCCGGCTCCCCTACTAGACAAGGATTATTCTTCATTCTCCTGCTGAGTATCTGCATGACTCTTTGGATCTCCTTCTCCCTTCCAACAACAGGATCCAAATTTCCATGTCTTGCTTCCATGGTGATATCCCTTGAATACTTATCTAGTGTTGGTGTGGAAACGCCCAGTTTTGCCTTCTTCTTTTTGACGGATGCATATTCCTTCTTTGCTGCATTCGCGTCCATTCCGCAAGTCATCAATATATCTATATATACCTTCTGTATATTGATCTTCTCTATCTGCATAAGCCTCACAGCAACGCAGCTCTGAACCTTTAGTATGGCAAGCAGCAAATGCTCTGTTCCGACTTCGTCAGATGACAGTCTTGCCGCCTCCGCCTGTGCATCCTCAAGTATCTGTCTTGCCGTCTCAGTATATTTGTCCTTTTCCCTGGTGACTGTCCCACCCGGTTCCAAAATGAACTTCAACGCATGTGCCACCTTTGCTATATCCAGTCCGTTATTATTCAATATGCTGTACGCTGTTGTATCCGAGACCGACGCCAGAGCCAGTATCATATGTTCACTTCCTACAAAGTTCTGTCCCAGCTTTCGCGCTACTTTGTTAGCCTCTTTTAAAACTAACTCCGTTTCTTTGCTATATGGCAATTTCATAAATCTCACCTCGCCCATCACAGTTTTTTAACTTCTCACTCTCATACAGAGTAAAAAAGGTTTTGAAACATTATATCTCAAAACCTCTTTTGTGTGTATAAATATTTGTTTATAATTTCATGTCTGCAACTTCAAACCTCAAAAGTTATCCTACTGCTCGTCAATAGCTTTTCCTATATCGTGTCTCATATACTTATTGTCAAATGTGATCCACTCAGTTGCAGCATATGCATTTGCACGTGCCTCGAAGAGATCCTTGCCCTTTGCTGTAACACCGAGTACACGGCCACCATTTGTCACGATTTCATCGCCGTCAAACTTTGTTCCGGCATGGAATACAAAGTAGTCATCCTTACCGTCAAAATTCTCAAGCCCGTGTATAGGATAACCCTTCTTGTATGATACAGGATAACCGTCTGATGCAAGAACGACACAAACTGCCGCATTGTCCTCAAACTGAAGATCTATCTTATCAAGTGTTCCATCGATACATGCCTCCATGACATCGATGATATCATTCTTCATACGTGGAAGTACTACCTGAGCCTCCGGATCGCCAAATCTTGCGTTGTACTCAAGAACCTTAACACCGTTAGGTGTCATCATAAGTCCGCAGAACAGAACTCCCTTGAATTCTCTGCCCTCAGCCTTCATGGCTGCCATAGTCGGCTTGTAGATATTCTCCATGCAGTACTCGTCTATATCTTTTGTATAGAAAGGACTTGGTGAGAATGTTCCCATCCCGCCAGTGTTGAGTCCCTGATCTCCATCCTTTGCTCTCTTGTGATCCTGCGCTGATGTCATAGGCTTGATAGTTGTTCCATCACAGAAACAGAGAACTGATACTTCACGTCCCGTCATGAACTCCTCTATAACCATAGTATTGCCCGCTGAACCAAAGTGCTTGTCAAGCATGATCTCCTTGACACCTGCCTTTGCCTCCTCAAGGTCATTGCATATGAGAACGCCCTTTCCAAGTGCAAGTCCGTCAGCCTTTAAAACTATAGGGAATGTAGCTGTCTCAAGATACTTGATCGCTGAGTCTGGATCTGTAAAATTCTCATAAGCCGCTGTCGGTATACCATACTTCTTCATGAGATCCTTGGAGAATGCCTTTGATCCCTCTATGATCGCCGCATTCGCACGAGGTCCAAAAGCTCTGATACCAGCTGCCTCAAATGCATCAACCGCACCTGCAACAAGTGGATCATCCGGTGCTACCACTACCAGATCAATCTCCTTCTCCTTTGCAAATGCAACCAGCTTGTCAAAATCCATCACACCTATATCAACGCACTCTGCAAGTGCTGCGATACCTGCGTTGCCAGGTGCACAATATATTTTGGATACTTTATCGCTCTTTGAAATACTTGTAACTATAGCATGCTCTCTTCCGCCGCTTCCTACTACCAATACTTTCATGGATATTCCTCCTAATCTTCCACGACTGCTATACCATCTTCCACATGAACCTTGCCGTGGGCTATCTTATCTATAACCGCAGGCAGAAGCTTCCACTCAGCCTGCTCCATAACACGTTGCTGAAGAACCTTTGGTGTATCTCCATTCTGTACTGCAACTGCCTTCTGCATTATGATAGGACCTGTGTCAGTACCTTTATCTACAAAATGAACCGTTGCACCTACAACCTTTACACCTCTTGCGAGAGCTGCCTCATGAACTTTAAGTCCATAGTAGCCTGTTCCGCAGAACGCCGGTATGAGTGATGGGTGTATGTTTACTATCTTGTTCGGATATGCATCTATCACTATCTCAGGTATGACCACAAGATATCCTGCGAGGACTATGAGATCCGCACCAGTCTCCTGAAGTTTTGCAAGAAGTACCTCGTTAAACTCTGCGCGGTCTGCGTAATCCTTAGGGCTTACAACCTTCGCTGCTATCCCTGCCTTCTTCGCCCTCTCAAGAGCAAATGCATTCCTGTTGTTGCTTATGACTGCAACTATCTCTGTATCTGTTATAACTTTATTCTCTATGGCATCTATGATGGCCTGAAGATTGGTCCCGCCGCCTGATACCAGAACTGCAACCTTTAGCATAAGTCTACTCCCTTTTCACCAGCTACAACTGTACCGAGAACAAATGCCTTGTCACCGGCAGCTTCTATAGCTGCAATAGTCTTATCTGCGTCTGCAGTGTCTATAGCAAGACACATACCAACTCCCATGTTGTATGTGTTGTACATCATATGCTCATCTATATCGCCTTTCTTTGCGAGAAGCTTGAATATAGCTGGCACCTCATATGAATCCTTCTTAACCTGAGCACGAACTCCGTCTGGAAGCATTCTTGGGATATTCTCATAGAATCCACCACCTGTGATGTGACTGCATCCCTTGATCGTAATGCCTGCATCCTTCACTGACTTGAGAGCCTTTACATAGATTCTTGTAGGCTCAATAAGTGCCTCACCGAGTGTCTTGCCAAGTTCGTCGTAATATGTATCAAGAGATTCCTTTGTCATCTCGAAAACCTTTCTTACAAGTGAGAAACCGTTGCTGTGCACTCCACTTGAAGCGATACCTATAAGTGTATCTCCAGGCTTGATGCTCTCTCCTGTAATAAGATCCTTCTTCTCAACAACACCTACTGCAAATCCTGCAAGGTCGTACTCATCCTCAGGCATAAGTCCCGGATGTTCTGCTGTCTCACCACCTACGAGGGCAGCTCCCGACTGGTTGCATCCCTCTGCAACGCCGCTTACTATAGTTGCAATCTTCTCTGGATAATTTTTACCACACGCTATATAGTCGAGGAAGAAAAGTGGCTCTCCACCAGAACATGCGATATCATTTACACACATTGCAACTGCATCGATTCCGATAGTATCATGCTTATCCATAATATAAGCCAGCTGAACCTTTGTTCCGCATCCGTCTGTTCCTGACAGAAGTATAGGTTCTTCCATGTCTTTGATCTTAGCAAGGCTAAATGCTCCTGCAAATCCACCTATTCCGCCAAGCACCTCAGGTCTCATGGTAGTCTTGATGTGCTTCTTCATAAGCTCCACCGACTTGTATCCAGCTTCAATATCTACTCCGGCATTCTTGTAATCCAATTTCTTATCCTCCTGTTATCCGTTTTTGGCTGGTGCGATCAACAGTGACCATACATGATCACTTATATCAGTGCCCCGCCTTCATCATATGGGAGTTCACTCCCATTCAAACATTCCCATAAATTATAGATTATAAAGATTGCTTTGTAAACCTTTTCATTATTACAAATTGCTAATAAATATAGCATGTGTTATAATTACAACAGGCTGTGATTTGAATTAGATCAAAATTATTTATGAATAAATTATCAACAATTTTGGTCAACGGTAATTATAATACAAAGGAGTACCCAGATGACTAACAACAGACTTAACATAGGAATATTTACATGTCATATCGATAATGACTATGCTATCGAAGTATGCAAGGGGGCTGAATTTGCAGCAAAAGAACTGGACTGCAATCTCATAGTCTTCCCAGGTATGTTCCTCAACGCTTCCTTTAATGATCCAGCCAATCAATTATATGACTATCAGTATAATTCTATTTTTTACTATGCCCATCCTGAGTGTCTCGATGCACTCATAGTATCCGTGGGAGCTATCTCTTCGTTTTTATCAGAAAAGGATATCCATGCGTTTCTCTCTCATTTTGAGGGAATACCTATCCTTACGCTGGAAGAAAAGCTTGATGAATACCCATGCATCATGACTGATAATCATGTGGGCATGAGAACTGCAATAGAACATCTCATAAATGAACACCACAGTCAGCATATCTGCTTTGTCGCTGGCAAGGAGAACAATTCAGACAGCAACCAACGTTTAAACATATACCGCGAAGTTCTTTCTGAACATGGATATACAGTCACTGACAGTATGATAGTACACGGAGACTTCTCCGAATACTGTGGTTCCGAGATCGGTACCCTCATAGATAATAATCCAGACATGGATGCCATTGTATTTGCAAATGACCAGATGGCTATAGCCGGTTACGCTGAACTCAGGAAAAGAGGACTTCGCATAGGTGAGAATCTTTCTGTTATCGGTTTTGATGATTCCACATCTTCTGTCAACATGGATCCGCCTCTCACAACCGTAAATATCAATTCCTGTGAGCTTGGCTACCGCGCTATCTATGGAGCTGTAAGTCTTGCAAAGACCGGGTCTGCCAGATCTGAAACAATGAATTCTCATTTTATAAAGAGACTTTCATGTGGATGCAGATTGTGCCGTGAGAATGATATAGTCTCCACCCCTGCAGAGCTTCTTTCACTGAGTGACTCAGAGATAGTAGACATACTGAATCATGCACTCTTTGATGAGATCAGGGATTCCTTCTTCGCACACAAGGTTATCGAATCATTCAGCGATATATTTGCAGATATTATCAGGGTGCTTAAGAGCGACAGGTCCGATCCATATCTTCAAAGAAATATAATCGACAAGATAAAGAATCGTCTAGAGTCCAACATAACGGATTTCTACCCTGTCCAGAAGATCACCTACATGTTCAGGGAGATGGCTTCCATATTCTCCAGCTGTAGCATGAGCCCGGCCAGAAGGCTTGAATTCAACAATCTGAATGCAGCTATCACCAATGCCCTGTCACTGTTTATGTCAAACAGTCTGCATAATCAGATGCAGGAGAACAGGATGCTTGGATGGTCGTCCATATACATAACAAGAGATACTCTCACTTACGGAGACGATCTCGACAAAACTTACTCTTCTATCCTTAATAAACTCAAAGCTCTGAATTATAACGGAGCATACATATACACCTACGATGACGAGATAAAGATCACCGACTCTGGAAGCTGGATTGTTCCAAAGTCACTGTTCTTACAGGCTTTCTACAATCCAAACAACAGCCAGGTTCTGTTCGGCGAATCAAGAAGGATCCCGTCAACCGAAATATTTGACAATGAATACACATACTATGACAAACGTTTTACATCAGTGATAGTGCCTATATTTACAAACGAAGACCACCATGGCATATTTATTTGCAACACTGACGTTGCCAGCTTTGGCACCATATATTCAACAAGCCTACAGCTTGGCGCAGCACTTAAATATATGACTCTACTCAGGGAACAGAACATAACTCAGGAACAGTTAAAGCTCTCACTCAACGAGATCCATGAGAAGAATGAACTGCTGAACCATCTGTCCACATCTGATGAGCTTACCGGAATATACAACAGGCGAGGATTCATGGAGCGTGTTGAGTATTACATCAACATTCCTTCAAACCACGGGCTCAAGGCTATACTGCTTTTTGCCGACATGGATTCACTCAAAGTCGTAAATGACAAGTTTGGTCACAAGGATGGTGATTTTGCTCTGAAGAATATCGCCAACATCCTGTCGAGGAGTTTTGGTCCTCACGACGTCATCGGGCGAATCGGCGGAGACGAATTTGTATGCTTTGCATTTACAGGCGATCCGGATTATGTAACACAGGTTCAGAACAGGATCAAACAGTACTCCGCAGAGCTCAATGCAACCTGTGGCAAGCCATACTTCATAGAGATGAGTGTCGGTGTTACAGAGTTCACATGCGATGGGGAACAGACAATAGAAGATCTTCTCTCTCAGGCTGACAGCGCACTCTATACCAACAAGAGATACAAGAGAATGTCTATTATTAAATAGTTTTAGACCTACAGGACAAAAAGTGTTGATAAAAACCGGCATCAGCTCTTTATTTTGAGAGTTAATCTCAAAATAAAGAGCTGATGCCGGTTTAATCTTTTGATAACAGTTTATTTTTATATTTTCTCCTGAAGAGGCTCATTGAGTTTCTCCGTTCCCGGTAATACAAATCTTCCATCTTCTATGATGGCTGTCTCGGTGCCGTCCGAATGAAGTGCGTATATACCGCCGATCTCATCGTATGGGATAGTTATGTCTGTATGGCAGTTAAAATAGGCCTTTGCCAGATCTGTCTTTCTGAGAATCGAGCACTCGTTGTCCTTTGCGACTATCTCCTTGCCGTCAGGATTGTAGAGCTTGTTGTCCTCACTCCAGCTATAGCATGTATCTCCCACTGCAAAATGCGGTCCCATTTTCTCTACAATAAGGATCGGAAGCTTGTAGACAATATTGTATTTGTTCGCCATCACATACGCCGTAGTGTTTGTTCCTATGGCGAACTCTCCTATAGGCAATGTATCCCTACCTCCAAGAAGATTTTCTCTTATAAACTTCTGGTTCATGTCGTGGTCACTGTAGTTGTCACAATCATATCCCGCTATCTTTCCATCTTCAAACTTCAGCTTCAAGTTCACATACCTGAGGCCATCGAGATAGACCTCACTCACATTCAAAATTCCATGAGTCCCCGCGAGTTTTGGAGAAGTAAACACCTCGCCGACCGGAATATTTACGTCTGCAACACAGTTTTCAAAGTTTGTCTCCTTTGCAGGATCATCCAGCTCGTGAAGCATGACCAGCATGTCTGTCTCATTACTGCCTTTACCCACAACTCTCACACGATCTGCCTTGTCCAGCTCATCTATGATATCTTGGTGTATATGCCTAAATAGCTCATTGTCAAGGGTATTTATTCTAACTGTATCTCTAAATATCTCACGATATCTGTCGCCAATCTCTGGTATAGGATATGCAATTATTGTAAAACTACACTTATCTTGCTCAATATACTCATTTACTATCTGAGCACTTTCTGTTCGGTACTCAACCTGAATCTCCTGTTGTTTTTTATCAAGCACAGGATTTGCATCACATGATACCGGTTCAAATGGATTCTCACCAAACACCTCAATGACCGCAGGACCTGCATAAACCGACGCCTCATGTGCAAGATTCCTGTATGCCTGTCTGAGCACCTCAAGCTTTCTCTCCATAAGTTTCTTGTCAAGAAACAGCGCTTCATCCATCCTATGATCATATTCAAGCTGTTTATTCGGAACCGTTGATGAATATCCAACCCGACTGATAAGTCTTCTGTTTATACGCGAAACCGCATACCTGTAGCATATCGGTTCAAGTCCCATGGCACGGAACTGTTCTATGGCAGCTTTTACCATTCTCTCCTGGCCGAGGAAGTATCTTATATTGACAGTTTTCTTCGCTGACAGATCTATCTTGGCAGCCTCAAATCCGAGTCTGTAGCCTTCAGTGTATGTCCTCGCCATTGACTCTATTTCTTCTTCCGTAAAGGTGCTGAGATATATTGCAGTATCGATCTCGTTTTTACTGATGTATTCTCCGTATTTATAGAGGTATGATACATCCTCAAGATCACTGTTCATAATTATATCAGTCGCAAATGTGAGATCAGGACTGAGCTGCTCTCTTATTCTGTATGACATAAAGAACTCAGCATAGTCATTTTCAAAGTAATATATAACATCCTCTAGTTCTTTTACCGTAAAATTATCCTGGAACATAAAATATATCTGGACAAATAACTCCGCAAGAAGTGTTATGTCAACTATTCTGCCCTCAAATGCATACACAGTCATGCCTCTTATCTCATTATATACAAATCCAAGTAGCTGGGCTATTTTCTTTATTTCGTTTTTCTCTCTTGAATAATCCTTCATGAACTCATCGGTGATATACCTGTAATTGGCGTAACTCTTATTATAATTATCTCCTAGAATATCACTGTAAAGGCCATGGTTCATCGCCTCAAGCTGAGACAGACTCCTGTCTGAAAGGGCATCCTTCCTCACCAGTTCAAGAACATCCCCTATGCGGGTTATGAACGCTGCAACATGGGTAAAGTAACCACCATATGGCTGCTTCACAACTGATTCATGAGTTATCTGTCTTATCCTGCTGAGTACTAGTTCATAGCGTTCTTCTATATCATCAAATTCTTCTATAAAGTTGTCATAATAATTCATCTCGTGTCCTCTCTTTTCCAGCGTATTATTACAAACCCATCAATAAAAATATAATCGACAGTCCAAACACTACTCCATTCATTATGATAGCCATCTTCTTGCCGGTTATTCCACCATTGTCAGCTCTGTATCCTATAACAGAGAAAACAATCCCTGTAAACGCCATTATCAGAGCGCTCACCATCAAAACTCCGTACACCCTTTGGACTTTTCCCTGTGTAAGGATGGACTTTATTATTGATATGATGATAAACAGCCCGCCAAAACCTCCAAGAAAGTATCCTATTATCGTGTCCGTCGGCATTCCCGGCGCCGAAACTCTGAATTCTTTACTTCTTTGCATGATATCTCCTAAGCAGCTTTGCTGTGACATAATATATACAGTATCCTACGATTCCACCCAACGTATTCATGATGATGTCATCGATATCGAATACCCCAAGCTTCGTTATGTACTGTGATATCTCTATGGCAAGCGTAAACATAAGGGAATACAGCAAAGCTTGCCAAAACGTTGTGTTCTTATTTCTCGCCCATCTGAGCAACATGCCAAATGGAACAAATGCAATGATATTGCCGTACAGGTTCAGAAATACACTCCAACCGGACATCTGATCCCTGTATATTATAAATCTCTCTATCTCCTGAAACGGATGAAGATTATAACGTCTTTCATCATAACCGCTTCTTCCAAACATATCACTGAAAATAAGGAAATAAACGATACAGATTATATAAAGCACAAACAGCACCAGACATATCGCCCGGAACTTTTTTCTATCTATTTGCTTCAAGATAACACTCCCACTACAACTTAATCAGCAGCACGCATCTCCATTATCCTGTCAAGAAGCATGTCTGCACACTCTTCCTTTGACATCATTGGCAGTTCCCTGATCTCGTCGTTTGTTATAAGAGTGAGAACGTTGGTGTCCACACCAAATCCCGCTCCCGCGACCTTTAAATTATTTGCCGCTATCAAATCTATATGTTTAGAATCGATCTTTTTTCTGGAATTCTCAATAAGATCCCTCGTCTCCATCGAAAAACCGCATATGATCTGATCCTTTATCCCCTCTTCCATTCTCTGGGTTCCAAGTGCCAGGAGTATATCCTTTGTTCTGCAAAGAGGTATACTCATGTCACCATCCTTTTTCTTTATCTTATGCTCGGCAACCTCCGCTGGTCTATAGTCAGCCACAGCGGCAGCCTTAATGATAACATCCTGCTCCCTGCTTCTTGACATAACCGCCTCATACATATCCTGAGCTGATGTTATGTCGACCACATTTACAAACCTTGGGGGCTCTATCTCCACTTTGCCTGTGACAAGAGTGACATCCGCCCCCCTCAGCATCGCCTGCCTTGCTATGGCGTATCCCATCTTGCCCGTTGAATGGTTGGTGATATATCTCACAGGATCAATCGCCTCCCTGGTAGGACCCGCCGTAACCAACAGTTTCACGCCTGCCATATCCTTTTCCTTTGCAATTGCCTTCAGTATATAATCCTGCAGCACCTCCGGATCGGGGAGTTTCCCCTTTCCGGTGTCGCCACATGCAAGATATCCACAAGCGGATTCAACTATCTCATATCCATATGATGCAAGCTTTTTGATATTGTCCTGCACTATTGGATTCTCTATCATTCCGGTATTCATGGCCGGTGCTATTATCTTCGGACACTTTGCTGGCATGATGGTCGTGCTGAGCATGTCGTCAGCTATTCCGCCGGCTATCTTGCCTATGATATTCGCCGATGCCGGAGCTACCATGAATACATCCGCACGCTTTGCGAGCGCCACATGTTCAACATTGAACTGAAAATTCCTGTCAAACGTATCCACAAGACACTTGTTTCCAGTAAGTGTCTCAAATGTAATAGGGTTGATAAAATTGGTGGCATTTTCTGTCATTATGACATGAACGTCCGCATGTTTTTTCACCAACATACTGGCAAGATTTGCTATCTTATATGCCGCAATACTTCCCGTAACTCCGAGAACGACCGTCTTTCCTTTTAACATTTTATAACTCCTCTATAAAGTTATCTATAAGTCTCGCCTTGCCAAACTTCACTGCCATGGCACAGAGTACATGGCCCTCTGCCTTCTCGATGGACTGCATGGTATCCATGTTTACCATCTCTACATAGTCTATTGTGGCAAGCGGCTCTGCTGATATAAGCTCCTTCATAGCTCCAACTATCTTTGCAGCTTCGCGCTCACCGTCAGCGATCATCTGCTGTCCAAGCTTTACTGCCTTACTGAGAACAACTGCAGCCTTTCTCTCTTCGGCTGTCAGATATATATTCCTTGAGCTCTTCGCAAGTCCGTCAGTCTCCCTGATTATAGGGCATCCAACTATCTCTATATCAAAGTTCAGATCCTTCACCATTCTCATGATGATGGCGAGCTGCTGTGCATCCTTCTGTCCAAAATATGCTCTGTCTGGTGTCACTATGTTGAAAAGCTTACCTACAACTGTGCACACACCCTTGAAATGTATAGGTCTTGTAAGACCACAGAGCGCATTTGGAAGACCTGTCATATTTATGAATGAAACAAATCCATCAGCATACATCTCCTCAGGTTCAGGATTGAAGATTATATCTGCACCTGTAGCCTCACAGAGCTTTGCATCAGCCTCAAGATCTCTTGGGTAACTCTCAAGGTCCTCATTTGGTCCAAACTGAATAGGATTTACAAATACACTCACAACCGTTCTGTCATTCTGCTCAACAGACTTTTTGATAAGGCTCTGATGTCCCTCGTGGAGATATCCCATCGTAGGTACAAGACCAACTGTGAGTCCCTGCTTCTTCCATTCCTTTACCTGTGCTCTAACTTCATCTATCTTCTTCAAAATAATCATGACACTTTCTCCTGTTCTTTAGTATAACTTCTCTATAACTTCATCGTCTATCTTGTATGTGTGCTCCGGTCCTGGGAATGTTCCGGCATTTATCTCATCGATGTATGCCTTTACAGCTCCTCTCATGGCATCGCCCACATTTGCAAACTGCTTTACAAACTTTGGAACGAAGTCTGAGAACATACCAAACATATCCTGATTTACGAGGACCTGTCCATCGCAGTATCTTCCTGCGCCTATTCCTATAGTAGGAATACTTATGCTCTCTGTTACGATCTTTGCAAGCTTCTCTGGAACACACTCAAGCACAAGCATATATGCACCCGCTGCCTCGACAGCTTTTGCGTCCTCTATGAGTTTCTTTGCCGCAGCCTCAGTCTTACCCTGAACCTTGAATCCGCCAAATGCATTGATGGACTGTGGCGTGAGTCCCAAATGTGCACATACTGGTATGCTCGCCTTCACTATAGCATTTATCTGAGGACACATATCCTGACCGCCCTCAAGCTTTACCGCTCCAGCACGACCTTCCTTCATGATCCTTCCAGCATTTACAACAGCATCATAGACACTTGCCTGATAAGACATAAATGGCATGTCTGTTACAACCAGAGCATTCTTTGCTCCCCTGGCAACCGCCGCACTGTGGTGAATCATATCATCAACTGTGACTGATATCGTATCCTCATAGCCGAGGATCGTGTTGCCTAATGAATCTCCCACCAGTATCGTGTTGACACCGCATTCATCCAGTATCTTTGCTGTGGTGTAATCATATGCAGTGATCATGGATATCTTCTTGTCTGTACCTTTCATCTGCATAAGTGTCGTCGTTGTGTTCTTCATAACTTTAATTCTCCTATTCCGTCCAAAATCTGTATCAAATCCTCATAATCTCTGTCCGGATGTTTTTTCTGTGCAACCGGTACAAGGCATCTAGAAACCGCAGTGTAAGCCTGCAGTTCATCGCCGGAAAGTACCGCCATGTGCTTTTTCACAGTTTCAATGTCGCACCGCTCTACCGGCCCGGTCAGACTGTCTGCCGGTCCCTTTGCTGCAGCATTTTCCGCATTCCCGAGAAACAATGGCATGATCGCCATCTGTGCTTCCTCCTCAGAAAATCCGCACTGTCTCAGAAGCTCCTGTGATGTGGCGAGAAGCCCCGTCACAAGATTGCTGGCAAATACGGCCGCACTGTGATATTTCACCTTATCCTTTCCTGATATCTTCACACATCTGTTTCCGAGGGTCTCTATCACTGAGCATATACGGTCCGCATATCTGTCATCTCCCTCAACGGTGAAAAATGAATTGTCCACTTCTTTATAGGATTCGTACTTTGAACTTATTGCATACATAGGATGAATCGAATAACCAAAGGCTCCCGCCTCCGTTATACCTGAGAAAATATCTGATGTCATAGCCCCGCTGGCATGACAAATGATCTTGCCACGTATGTCAAGATCTTTTAGTCTCCTCCAGACTTCTCCTATCTGTCCATCTGGAACAGTAAGAAAGATAACTTCACTGTTACTGCAAAGTTCTTCCAAGCTATTGTACATAACGGTCTCGGTAAATTCTGCTGCGTCCGCTGCGCTCTCACTGTGGGCACTATAATAACCACTAACCTCAAGCTGAATATGTTCAGGCTTTGAAACAACCATCTTTGTGGTTATATATTTGCCAAATGTGAATCCTACTTTCCCAGCTCCAATAAATCCAATCCTCATACAATCACCTGCTTATATACATCTCTTCAGTATCTGTAAAGTATATGTATTCCTCTGTCTGGCAGAATAAAGTTCAGGTATAGTTTCTTTCGAATACCATCCATTCCACATACTAACATTACCTTTTTTAAAAGTAAAGAAACAAAATCTTACTTAAACTTCTCTATTACCTCTTCATTTGCCTTCATTGCTGCCTTCTCCATATCCTTGCGCTCCTGCATAAGTCTGAGCTTGACAGACTCATTGTTTACTCCAATAATCTGAAGTGCAAGATATGCCGCATTCTTGCTTCCGTTTATTGCTACTGTTGCAACAGGGATTCCAGATGGCATCTGCACTATTGACAGAAGCGCATCCATTCCGTCTAATGTTGCCCCTGAGAGAGGTACACCGATTACAGGAAGCACTGTCTGTGAGGCAACCACTCCGGGAAGTGCTGCTGCCATTCCCGCTGCCGCAATGATAACCTCTGTACCATTGTTATTCGCCTCCTCTATGAACTCCGAAAGGCCTGCATGTGCCCTGTGGGCTGACAGACATCTGACATCCACCTCAACACCATAATCTTTGAGTATTGCTACTGCTGGTTCTACCTTTGGAAGATCACTTGTCGATCCCATGATTATTGCTGCTCTCATTCTTCTTTTCCTCTTTTCTTTTAGTTTATGATTTATATTTTGTTGTCATCATTGCTGATGTTACTGACTGTTAAGATACTGGTCTATCATCTCACTAGATGTCTGATAATCCCCGGATGCTACAAACTCTTTGAGCGCGGTAAAAAATTCTGTATCTATATCACCGTACTGGTATCTGTCGAGTTCGCTGACAAGGCTTTCCACAGGTTCTCTGTCACCTGCCCTCAGAAAAGCTCTTAGTTCTTTGAGTTTTCCCTTGTTGATGCCGTCACGGTATTCCTTCTCCTCTGGCTTAATAACATGGTTTATCTTCGCCATATATTTATCTATCTGTTTGAAGAAATCGTTCATCATCGCAACGAAATCGCGGGTATTATCTCTGGCGTACTGCTGATTTCCTATATTTATGGCTGATTCCAGGTTGGCAGCCTTTCTCTCAATACCGTAGGCTCCTAGGTTTGCACTGCTGCTCTTGATATCATGAATGATATTTTTGTAGCGTCTGACATCGTCATCTATATACGTTCTGAGCATCTGGACTTCCTCCTGATACTCCTCCTTGTAATTTCTTACAAATGTGTTGAACGTCCTGAAGCTTCCGCCCATTACTCTGACAGTATCCTCAACCGCGATGAATCTTCTGAGGATAACAGCATCCTCAATATAATTCATGTCATCCCCGTTCTGGGTAAGGTCTGTATTCTTCTCCTTGACCTTGTCCTCCGAAACGTAGTTTCTCAGCATCGCCTCTGCCTGGTCAAGCTCTATCGGTTTCACTATGATATCATTGAATCCCGATGTGAGTATCTCCTCCCTTGATGTCTCAACCGTGTTGGCCGAAAGTGCAACGATAGGCATTTTCTTAAACTCTTCGCCGTCTAGATTCCTTATCTCCCTCACTGTATCGATACCATCCATGACTGGCATTACTGTGTCGATGAACACAACGTCATATCCATTCACCATGACCTTGTCAAGTGCGTCGAATCCCGATGTCGCAGTATCACAATCAAGTCCGTAAGTATCAAATATGGTCTTTTCCACCTGAAGACTTATCTCCGAATCATCAACGATAAGAATCTTTGCATCAGGCAGCCACAGATGTGAGTTTGCATTTCTTCTGGCCATCTCTTTACGTTTTCTCTCATTGTAGTTGACATAACTATAATCAAATACCGACTGCCTCACGCTGAACCTTATGGTTGTACCGGCTCCATATATACTCTCGACATTTATCTCTCCGTCAAGCAGTCTTACTAGCTCCTTCGCAATAGCAAGTCCAAGGCTCACCCTGAACATTCCTATGTCTGATCTCTCATACGAATCATCAAGCTCAAACATCGTATCAAGTCTCTCTTCTTTTACTCCAAGTCCAGTATCTGATATCTTGAAGTCAAGGTATATTTCATCATGATCCTGGTCAAATATGCTGGATATCTCCGTCACTGGCTCGTCTATGTATTCCATATACTCCTCATTATCGGCAGTCTCCGGTGTATGATCATCATTTTCAGCATTTCTGGCCATGTGCCAATCCACATCTATACTTATATATCCCTCTTTTGTCGTGCTGGCAGACCATGCAAATATATCCTCTATTATCTCCTTGATAGCTTGCATATCTCCTATGAGACCATTAGGTATCTTGTCCTCGATGCTAACCTTCAGATCTATAAGATCCCTGTTGATCATTCCGCCAAGTTCTTCCGATAGCTCCTCTATGAGATCAGATGCAAAATACTGCTTAAATTCAGGATCAATGATATCATCCTTAAGGTTTGACAACTTTGATATTCCATCTGACATATCAAGTATCTCCCGTCCAGCTGAGTAAAGTCTGCTGTACTGTATATACTCATCGCTATGGGTATCCTGACAGCCGCGCATGGCTATCTCTGATATGGATATAATATTGTTGAGCGGTGCCCTTATCTCGTGATTGAGATAGTTTACATAACCATTCTTCGCCTGATTAGATTTCTCAGCCTCCTCACTTTTCTTGCTAAGTTCCTCCACCTGCTCATTCTGCTTTCTGAGCGTTCTGAATATGCTTCTCGCAACCACCACTCCGATCAGTATAAGGAGAAGTATGAGTATAATGCCCAGCATCTTTGCCAGGTTTGTCTCAAAGAATCCAAGTTCTTTGTCTATGACAAATGTCAGTGGCTGCTCACATTCGACTCCATCAGCATTGTTTGCCGTGAGGACAAATTTGTATGTTCCCCCCTCAAGATTGGTATACTCAACCTCCATCTTGTCTGTTCCCGTGAGGGTTCTCTTCTCACTCTCAAATCCCTCAAGATAGTAATTTACATTTATATCTGCTCTGTTAACATAACTGAGGACAGAAAATTTTATGGTTATTCTGTTCGTATTCTTTGGAACATCTATCTGTCCATCAAGGTCAGATACCGGATAATCCTTTCCATCAACCTCAACAGATGCCACCCTTACTTTCGGTGCCACCGAGTTCACATACTCTGACTCCAGATTAATCTTGCACAATCCCTCATCACAGCACACATATACAGTGCCTGAATTAGACACATAGTTGGTTGACTTCTCTGTTATATTGGAAATTATGCCATCGTTCTTGGAGAAGCTGATATATTCAGGGGACGCACTGCTCAATATGTCCTTTTCATAATATCTGTACATTCCCCTTGATCCGAATATCCACAGATATCCAGCAGAATCCAGGATCATATCATATATGCTGTTGGTATTGTCGACCGTAGTTATCTGTCTTACCGCACCTTCCCTGTAATAAAGTCCATTATCAGTTCCTATCCATAGTCCACTGCTTCCCTCAACCATGTTTGTCACTACACTCATCTTCTGATTGTCATCGAGTGCCATATTTGTCACTCTGTAATCTGAATTGATGATATAGATACCGGCACCGTTGGATCCAGCGTATAGGTCTCCATTATCAGACACATAAAGACTTATGATATCCGGATTGTCCAGTCCATCCATTCTTGATATATTATTGATCGTTTCATCCGAGCCTATTATGGATATTCCGTTCTCCGTGCCAACCGCAACACTGTCAGGCCCCATCTCCGTTATACAGTTGACAGAATTGCTCACAAGAGCAGACTCACTCCTGTTGAAGCTCTTGTACTGCCAGTTACGGTCAACTCTTATAACTCCATATATCTTGTATGTTGCTATCCACAGCTTATCGCTTGAATCCACATACAGGTCTCGTATACTTATACCGTATAATTGAGCCACAAGCTCATTATCACTTCCGGACACTATCCTGCCATTTGAGTCGACAACATACAGTCCCTCATCAGTTCCTATAAATATACTGCCATTGTAACTGGTTACGCAGTTGACTATAGAGCTATCTATGCCATACTTCATAGTCACATTCTGGAATTTACTCTGTTCAAGAAACAACAGTCCCTTTCTATAGGAAGTGAACCAATAATTACCCTCAAAATCCTTTATCATATCGCTCATGGATTCGTTGAATCTAAGGCTCTCCACATTGACTATCTTATTCCCGGAGGTGATGTAACCCACTCCGTCATCCGCAAGAATCCATATCTTCTCACCGTCATTGTATATCTTGTTTATACCGTGCAGGCTTCCTGTGCTGATGACACTGACCTTTCCCTTGCTATTTATCGTCAATATACTGTATCCGGCTGATCCGTAATATCTCGTACCATTCTCATCAATGTACAGCGAATTGATATCATCTATGCCATAACTCGACTTTGAGGTAACTGTTATCTCACCATTCTCATCAACCCTTATCAGCACATCATTATTTGCCGTGGCATAGATAGTTCCGTCATACCCAGATATGTTTCCGATATTGTATCCTGATATTCCTTCATCATCAACCATTTTCACACCGTCACTGGTGAGATAATATATGCCTGATGAGGATGCAAGCCATAGCTGGTCCTTATCATCCTCATACATGGCATTTATCGTAGAAACGCCGAGGTTGTAAGTCTCCGCAACACGATTAAATGCACCGTTGTCATAGACGTACAGACCATAGTTGTCAGTTCCCACATACAACTTGTCATCACTTGTGAGATATATGCAATTTATTGAATACTTTGTTCCGTCCTCATCGGAGTCCAATGGAAACAGTGTAAATTCGCTGCCATCGTATCTGTATATTCCGTTGTCTGTTCCGATCCATATGTAGCCACTGGTGGACTGACATACACAGTTTGCCTCTCCACTGTCAAAGCCCTCGTCCCCGGCAAATGTATGCTGGCTATAATCCGATGTGAAATCGCTGTCTGCACGCACCATTTGCCGTGGCAGCATTATAACTGCCACGGCAAATGCGATTGCAAATATTCTTACTATATTAAGCCTTCTTTTTAGCTGGTCTCTCATTTATCCCTCCGGAAAAATACAGAGAATACCGCATTTTCTGAATTCATATGCATCATTCGTTGCTATGCATTTTTCAGAAATGCCACATATCCCTTCTTTGTCTCGTAAATATCCGCCTTCGATGTCACTTCCCATGGTGCATGCATATTCAGCACAGCGACACCGCAGTCTATGACTTCCATACCGTAAAGTGAAAGTATATATGCTATAGTTCCGCCTCCGCCGACATCGACCTTTCCAAGCTCTGCTGTCTGATATGTTATCTCATCATCATCCATTAGCTTTCTGATGGCTGCCATGTATTCTGCATTTGCATCATTTGATCCCGACTTTCCTCTCGATCCAGTGAACTTGTTGAACACCATTCCCTCTCCAAATACAGCTGCATTTTTCTTGTCAAATGCCGACTCAAATGTAGGATCAAAGCCCGCAGATACATCTGATGAAAGCATTCTTGACGATGCAAGACATCTTCTGAGGGATATTTCAGAAAATCCCCCCATGGCATTCATGATCTCTGCAACTGTATTCTCAAAGAAGTGTGACTGCATTCCAGTTGCACCGACACTTCCTATCTCCTCCTTGTCCGTCAGGAGACAGCAGGTAGTCTTCTCTGGTAAATCAGCCTCAAACATCGCGACAAGTGATGTGTACGCACACACTCTGTCATCCTGTCCGTAAGCCATGATCATGCTCTCATCTATACCGCAATTTCTTGCCTTTCCAGCAGGAACGATTTCTAGCTCCGCTGAGAGGAAGTCCTCCTCCTTCATGTCGTATTTCTTCTCAAGCAGATCAAGGACTGCAGCCTTGACAGCCTCCTTCTCCTTGCCCTCAACCGGTCTGCTTGCAAAGAGTATATCAAGCTGCTCTCCTTCTATAACAGAATCTGCTCTCTTCTTGAGCTGCTCCTGTGAGAGGTGTATAAGAAGATCTGTAACACAGAATACCGGATCATTCTTGTCCTCGCCTATGTTTACAGTCAGTACATCGCCATTTGTCTTTGCCACAACTCCATGTATAGCCAGAGGGAGTGTCACCCACTGATACTTTTTGATTCCGCCATAGTAGTGTGTGTCAAGATAAGCAAAGCCGCCCTTCTCGTAAAGTGGGTTCTGCTTGACGTCCATACGAGGGGAATCAATGTGGGCTCCCAATATATTCATACCCTTTTCGAGTTTTTTCTTTCCTATGTTGAACATCGCTACAGTCTTGTTCATCCAGACCGCATACACTTTGTCGCCAGCCTCAAGCTTCTCTTTGTTCTTGATTATCTTCTTGAGATCTTTGTAACCGTTTTCCTCAGCCTGACTGACTATCTCCTTGACACATTCTCTCTCAGTCTTGCCATTGTCAAGGAATTCCCTGTAGTTTTTGCAGAGACTCTCAAGTTCCTTTATCTCTTCTTTCTTGTACTTACTCCATGCATTTTTCTGTGCCATATTTCTTACCTCCTGTAATTTGAGCACTAGCGCAATTCTATACGCGTTTCCGGCGCATAACACTAGCTGCCGGGGCGTCCCCCCCCCTCACTCACTGTATGCGTCAGTGTCTATATTATTTTCGCTCATTTTCATTGTGTATCTTCTCATAAGAATGAGCATAGCTCCAAGAATCATTAAATAAATTATATATACTGCAATCGACGGTATCCATGTAAATCTGAACAGAAGATATCCCGCCGCGCAAAATACAATCGCTATCACGATTGCTATTGCCATATTAAAAAACGCATTAAGATTGCCTCTGAGTGCTCCATACTCGTCCTCCCAGTCGATCTTTGGATGAGTCGAGTCCAGCAAAACTCCCGTGTATGTGCATATGCCCACACACAGTACGCCTATCACTATATAATACACACTATCCACGAAACTGCAATCCATGTATATGCTCAATATTACCGTACTGATAATTATTGTTATACCGCTAAACAGCATGCTTATCCACACTTTCACACGAACCTGCGTCCTGTAAGCCATAGGTATATGCTTGATAAATGATATGTGGCTGCCTTCCCTTGTGAACGATGTCGATGCTATGCTATTCATCGCCGTGGCAAAGAACGCAATGATCGTCACCACTATCAAAACTATCACATCTGACAAAAAATATCCCTTTTCAAATGTAGCCCTAAACTCTCTGATAGAGTCCGCTGTAGCAGGTATATTAAACAGAGCGATTATAAGTATCGGCCAGATTATGTTTACTACTACACAATATTTTCTGTATGCAGGCGTTCTGACAAGAGTCTTAAATTCCTTGTCAAGATATGCCTTAAATGGTGTTCTGATTGCAAAGCTCTCAAGCCCCTCTTTCTCCCTGCGTCTACGTCCGGATCTTCTGGATGAAGATACCAAATATACTCCCTTCAGATAAAGTGCGTTTCCCAAAACCAATAGAAGTGCTACGCACAGGGCATTCACCAGGATAAACAAAAACATGTAAACTATGCTGTCTTCCTGGAGAGCCTTAATGAACAGAGGAACCGTGAAGAACACTCTGTTCATGATATTTATAAATATATTGTCTCCATTTTTCAGGCTATCTATGTAATTATTTATATTTACCGAATCCATCTGTGCAAACGACCACACAAATAGTCCGGCAAACACCAGTATCGCGAGCCCAACCATAAAATCAACATTTTTTAAAAGCTTTGCCCTGCTAAAAAACGCCATAATAATCAGCGAAAATACTCCGCAGTACACAAGTGGAAGCACCGGCAAAAGGAACACTCCTATAATGGACGTGAGAACGGACACCGGTTTCAGTTCAGCCGCAATAAAGTAACCTATAAAGCCACAGAATAAAACCATGAACTCCATGACACTCTCTGCAAAATAGGCATGTGTGAACTTTGCTGCAACAAGCTCCGCAGGCTTCACTGGCAGTGGAAGCAAATGGTCAAGGTCTGACGAAAAATACAGCAGATTAAATATGACCATTATGCTGAATATAATTCCAAATACAGACATAAGCTGTATGACAAGATTCAATCCCTCGGTCTGCCCACCGGCCTCCATAAGCGCCGCAGTCATAATATACACTATGAATCCCACAACCAGACAGCACGGTATCATGATACAGCACATGGCAATTATTCCCATGACTTTATAGCCCTTTGCCTTCTCTCCGTGTTCAGGCATCTCCATATCATTGTTGCGGCTTATCATCTTAAGCAGAGTCCTAAAATTCTTCATGCGTCATCTCCACAAAAATCTCCTCAAGAGATTTATTCTTATGCTGATTCTCAAGTTCCTCAAGAGTTCCCTGATATATATCCTTTCCCTTGCGTATCATTATGATCTTATCACAGAGCTTCTCTGCGACCTCAAGCACATGCGTGGAAAAGAAAACACAGTTGCCAGCATCTGCATGTTCTCTCATCATCTTCTTCAGTTCATAGGCAGCATTCGGATCAAGCCCTGTCATCGGTTCATCAAGTATCCACACCGGTGGATTGTGTACCAGGGCTGCTATGACCATCATCTTCTGTCTCATTCCATGGGAATAACTGACCATCTGTCTATTCAGGCTGTCCTCCATTCCGAATCTCTCAGCCATCTGCTCAATCCTTGCCTTCCTGTCAGACACCGATACCCCATATATATCTGCGATGAAATTTACATACTCAAGTCCTGTAAGGCGAAGGAAAATATCAGGATTGTCAGCTATGTATCCCATGGACTGTTTCGCCTCCATCGGCTTCTCCCTCATGTCATAGCCATTTATCACAACTCTGCCCTCGGTTGGCATAAGTATTCCTGTCAGCATCTTGATCGTGGTTGTCTTACCTGCACCATTCTGTCCGACAAATCCAACAATCTCTCCCTTGTTTATATGGAAGCTGAGATCATCAACCGATACAAAATCCCCTCCATACACTTTCTTCAACCCTTCCGCTTTTATCATGTATGTAACCCTTTCATTTTATATATTCTTCTTATATATTATGCATATCTCAGGGGACATATCAGATTACTGTCCACACTTATGGACATTATAACAATTCATTGTATTGTTTACAAGTTTACAGTGGTATCAAGGCAGAACGAATATATTATTTTCTCTTTGACCTTCATGCCTGTGAGCTGTTCCAGTACATCCGCATATTTATCCAGCTGGACATGATACTTCCGAACCAGTTCCTCAGATTTTTTGACCGAATCGGTCTTGTAATCCATAAGCACTATCTGTCCGTCCTCTATGAAATATGCATCTATTATTCCCTGGACAACTATCGTCTCATCGGTCTTATCTTTTTCAGAACGCCCAAGTATCTCTCCTGGTGTCATCATCATATAGAACTGCCTTTCCCTGTAGAGATCACCGCGCAAATCTGCTGCCGCCATCCTCTGCCCCAGACTGCTTCCAAGCATTTTCACTATCTTATCCGCTTTTATCTTCTCCCTGTAACCGTCATCGAATAAGCCAAGTCCAAATATGCGTTCCACATCTGCGTATATTCCTGCTTCTGTGGTCTGCCTGAAGTCTGCAAGCTCCATTATCTTGTGGTATACGGTTCCTATTTCATTTCCCGCTATGGTTTTCTCACCGCTCATGAACTTCGGAGCGGGAGCTGACTTTCTCTCAGCATACTTTCTCTCTCTGCCCATATCAATATACTCCGTGTCATCATACATTGCCTGAAGCTTTTTTATCTCCGTTATCGACATCTTGCTCTTGAGTCCGGAGGAGACGTGTCCGTATCTGAAATCTATGCCTTTTCTGATCTGTTCAAAAACTTCCTTATCTAACCCCTCTGTTTCATCCAAAATCTCCATTTCATCTGAGTTCTCAGTTTTCGATGTAAGCGAGACTGCATCTGTGTGCACAAAATCCGAGGATTTTATCTCATTAACATCGAGGAACTCTTCATGATCTATATAGCTAAGAGCCGTGTATATCCATGACAGAAAACTCTTTCCGTTAATGAGCGCCGCACTGCTCATCTCCGAACCAATCGCATAGATCCCACAGTTCTCCTTGAACTTGTCTAGGGATTTTGGACATCCCGTCATATACAGCTTTTCTTTTGCCCTTGTGAGCGCAACGTACAGTACGCGAAGTTCCTCCGCATAGTTCTCCACCCTCATCTCAGAGGCCATGACGTTTCTTAGGAATGTATCCCTCTTAACCCTGGCATCTGCATCTATAGCTGAAGCCGTAAGGTAATACTGCTGATGAACCAGCACTTTTTTCTGTACATCCTTCATGTTGAACGACTTTCCAAGCCCTGCAACAAACAGTACCGGGAACTCCAGACCTTTGCTCTTGTGCATAGTCATAACACGGACAACATCATCATTATCGCTTACTATATCCGCCTCCGCAAAATCAAGGGAATTGGTCTTAAGCTCATTTACATATCTGATAAAATTAAACACACCCTTACTATTTTTCTCAAAATCGTCAGCTTTCTTTATGAGCATATCGATATTTGCCTGTCTGCGCCTGCCCATAGGTCTTGCACCGACAAACCAGTAAAATCCCGTTTGGTCAAGAACATATCGTATGATATCGCTGAGCGACATGAAGTTCTTATTCTCCTTTAAATAGTCGAGCATGCCTACAAATGCTCTTACCTTCCCTATAAGCTTATCCTCATCACCGATGGCTGCGCTTGATTTCGCCATATCATCGAGCCCCGCGCACTCACCCTGACATTCATCGTCGTGATTTTCAAGATAATCTATAAGTTTGTCATACAGGCGGACGTTGTAGTCTCTGCCGTCTATCTCATACCTTGTCCTGTATTCACCGACTATTCTGGCAAGCTCTTCCTCATCCATACCAACCATAGGGGATCTGAGAACCGCCGCAAGATCACCGTCTACATAACTGTTATCTATGACCGACAACATACTGACAAGACAGCTCACCTCAACCGCACCAAAATAGCCGCTCTCACTCTGTATATAGATAGGTATTCCCTCGTCTTCAAACACCTGGTCAAATACAGTGGCGGAGCCCGATACACTTCTTAGCAAAATAACTATATCGCTGTACTCCACCTTTCTGACAGTACCATCGCCATCGTGGATATACATCGGATCGTCTCCATCTACAATCTCATGGATCTTATTTGCAATATACTTTGCCTCTATCTGCGCACAGCTGTAATCCTCATCCATATCTCCGGACACAGTATCCCCGTCTATCATGATAAGCTCTGATTTTGGTCCCTGATACACGTCACCTGGCTCGCTCATTCTGCCATGTGGATCTTCCAATGCATATTTTGAATTGAGTCTTGCAGCATCATCGTATTCTATGCCGCCGATTTCTTTTCTCATAAGCTGTTCAAACAGTGCATTCACAGTCCTTAACACATTGATCTCACTCCTGAAATTTCTTGTCAGGATGATACAGTTTCCAATCATATCAGCAGACGCTTTATCATCATCGCCAAGCCTCTGATACGTATTGTACTTGCCGATAAACAGGTCAGGCCTCGCCATCCTGAATTTATATATACTCTGTTTTACATCACCTACCATAAAAGTGTTATTGATGTTCTCACCGTGTCCAGCCACGCTTCCCAGTATGTACTCCTGAATAAAGTTGCTATCCTGATATTCATCGATAAATATCTCCCTGTATCTGAGGGATACCTCACGCCCCGCCTTCGACGGGACCGGTCTTCCATCCTCTATACCATCACACAGTATCCTGAATGCAAATTCCTCTATATCGTGAAATTCAAAGAGATTTTTGTCCATCTTGACTTTCATCAATTCATCCATATAGAGTTCTGTCAGATCAAGCAGCGCACCAAGAACCGGTGCGGTGATATTCAGCTGTCCTAGCACCTCATCCACTTCCGTTATTGCAGACATGAGTTCTGTTATCATGCCCTTATACACATCCCTGCGATTCTTCACAAATGCTTTCTTCTCAGGATCAGCATCCCTCGATGTTACAGCAAGGCTGTCAAAAGCGTAGTATATCTTATTTCCTGACGCATCCACAGAGACCTTTTCATTTTTCGGTCTCAATGATGCCTTATATACCTTTTTCAGCTCAAACAGATTAACACTTGAATGCGCGACCGGATCACACTCCTTAAGCATGTGGGTGAGCATCTCCGCATCCCTGTCCACCCTGTCACCGTAGGATTTAAGTCCATATTCCTCAGTGGCGTACAACTGACATTCACACGCCATATCGTGTGCTATTTTCACCGTCTGGCGTGCCCTCTCTGCAAACAGTCTCACCATCGGAATGTTCATCACAGCATCACACTTCTCCTCAAATGAAGCGCCTTCCCTCACCTGAATGTCAAGTGCCGCTCTGGCATCTCTTATCCATCCATGACGATCCGGATAGCTTGATATGACCTGCATAAGGTGTGTCACAAGAGCCGGAACCTCGGTATCCCTCTCCTTCACGGCAAATGTCCTGACGAGCTTTATGAAGCCCGGCACAAGGTTCTCGTCCTGATAACAGCTCTCCATGACCTTATCCATGACATCCTTCTTTATGATCTCCATCTCTGTTTTATCCGCTATATCAAATGCAGAGTCCAACTGTACCTTTGCGAAATACTCCTTCACTATATGGAGACAGAAGCTGTCTATTGTGCATATCTCAGCATGGTTTATGAGTGTCATCTGCTTTATCAGGTGTTCATCATATATTCCGTTTGCCATATATTCATCTATCTTCTTCTGAAGTGCCTCACTTATCTTCTCCTTCATCTGGGCTGCAGCCGCATTGGTAAATGTCACAACAAGCAGTTCATCCACGTTTACCCTGTCCTGATCCGGCAGTTTGTTCCCATTAGAATCCACACCCAGAACCATCTCTATTATGCGCTCAACCAGAACAGCCGTTTTTCCCGAACCTGCTGCCGCAGCAACAAGAAGATTGCCAGTCCTCGTGTCAATTACATGCGCCTGCTGTTTAGTCCAGCTTATCTTATTGCTCCCCATCTACGTCGCCTCCATTCTCTATATCTGTTACGCCAAGTTCCACAGCCCTGCTCCTTAGCTGCTCAGCCTCCCCGCGGGCTGCCTTAAGAGCATTCTTAGCCTCCTCCAGAGCTGTTGTTGCACTTTCAAGGTTCTCACGCATCTTCGCAGTTGCCTTGTCCCCACGGCTCGTGACTTTTTCCTCCGCAGTTTCATATTTTTTGCTGGCACTGGCGAGTTTTTTCTCCGCAGACTTTATCTTTTTATCTGCCTCCGCGAGTCCGCTCAAAACCTCATCGATAGCCTTCTGACTGTCGTTGTACGCCTTCTTTTCCCCATCATACATTTTGGAATATGAATTTCCGCCGTATTTGCTGTCGAACATACACACATGTCTGTATGAACAATAGGTACACGCGCTTCTGTTTCCCTGCTTTACGGGATTGATGGCGATCTTACCGTCCGCTATGCATGTGCCAAGTCTATCTATGTTCCTGCGATTTGCCTCCATAAGCGCCTTTATCATAACCTCTTCCATGGCCTGCTTTCCCACCAGTGTTGCCTGTGTGCTGTCCATTATGCTAACTGCCCGACTGCTGCCATTGTATATTCCGGCATACTTCGACGCATCCAACAGCCCGCTCTCTATAGCATCCACCTGAAACCTGCCAAATGTCCGCTTTTCATCCGTGACCAGCTCCTGACTTTCCTCGTCGTATCTTATATCCCCGTCAAAGTCCGTCATGTCCACTATCGGATCATCAAATGTATAATACAAAAGACCGCCTACATGCACCTGCTCAGATGAGCGTCCAAGCTCATTCATCCTTCGTTTCTCAAGCTCATATGCAATAGCGCCGTAGGTCACCAGCTGCATCTGAAGTCCAGCCAGCACCCTGTCCTTATCAATCTTCTGATCTGATGATTTGTAGTCTATGATCTTGAAATAGACATCTCCGTCGCTCACATACTCGTCAACTCTGTCTATAACACCCTTAAGGCTCATCGTCATTCCGTTTGGCAGTTTGAATATATAGTTCTCTATGCCGTCTCCCAGCTTTGAGGTATCAAAGTATCTCTCAAAGTTCTCCGGATGCATATCTCCGCACAACACAAATGTTCTCAGTGTTTTCGCTGTTCTCACCGCGATATCCTCAAGGAACTTCTTCACATACGCCGCTCTGCTCGAATCCTCAAAGTATTCTGCCGCCTCATCATCCGCCGAGGCATCTACAAACTCCACAGCTCTGTCAGCAAGCTCTGTTTCCGTGATATCAGCCCAATTGTTACCGCATTTTGTCTTGATATATTCAAACATTTTCTGCATGGAGCTATGCAGAATGATTCCGACATTTGCAGCATTCAGCTGATATGTCTCCCTGTCCATAAGACCGAGTCCATACTGCAGGAAATATTTGAACTGACATTCTGCGTATTTTTCAAGTTTGGACACACTCTCCGTGAGCTCTGTTCCATATAACAACTTCACAGTCTCCGGAGAGAGCGTCTTTGTCTCATTCACATAGTCATATCCGCTCTGCATGGCTCCAAGCCATGTCGCATACTCAGTGTTTCCTCCTTGCTGCTCTATAAGGCGTTTTACCGCCTGGAGTGTCCCATCACTGCCAACCTCATCATATCTGCTCACCAAATATCTGAGCGCTCCATTCACAGTCTCCGGTATCTGACTGTCAAGGTCATAATCCTCTATCTCTATGTCCGGGAAGATATTTCTTATCCTGTCGACGAGGTAGGACGGACCGACTGCGTTCATATCCTCACCCATCTTTCTGAATACGATATACAGATTGTCTGACGGCTTTGTGAGGCTCGTGTATATATAGAACTGTTCTATATATGCATTTGTCTTGTCCGATGGTGCAAGTGTAACACCGCATTTTTCTAGATTCTGTCTGTCACCGTTTGAGAGTATCTTGCCCTTCTTAGCCGGCTTCGGTATTATCCCCTCATTCACGCCAGTGAAAAACAGAGCCTTCACATGATTCAGTCTCGATCTTGTCATGTCGCCCACAACTACTCTATCTATGGTCGGAGGAACGATCCCGATCTCCATATCTGATATTCCGGCCTCAAGGACTCCGGCATACTCCTTGACAGTCATCTTCTCATCGCCGAGTATTGTAACGACTTTGTCAAACAGAGCAACTATCTTGTCAAATATCTGACCGTACGCATCGCCCTCATCAAACAACTTTTCCTCGTACAATCTTTTTCTGCGCTCCTCAAGCTTTTCACACACATGCAGTTCATCGAGGAAGTTATAAAGCTCTTTGGTATAATTTGTGACAGTATCTTTGGAATTCGGGCTTGACGGCTTGTACACATCGATGCAATCTTCGCCAAATATTGACACTATCTGTCTCCTTATTGAATCCATCTCCTGCGCATAATCGCTGTTATTCTTGTCCGTTATCTCCTTAAGCCACGACTTATATCCCCTGAGATTGCGTTTTAAGGCATAGTTCTCCATGCGCTCAACATCCATATACGCCACCTCTGTCATGCCGGACTTGAGCAGCCTGAACACACTGTTAAACGAGAAATTATCAGACATGACAGCAAGGAATGCTCTCACTGTATCTGAACAAGGATCTCCCCTCAGTGCTGTATTCTCATCTATAAACACGGGGATCCTGTACTCGTCCATGGCCTGTCTGTAATACCCTGCCACATCATGAAGATCACCTGCTACAACAGCGATATCCTTGTATCTGTACCCCTTCTCCCTGACCAGTTTTCTGATCTGAGATGCAACATACAGAGCCTCATCTCTCGCCCTGTCTGTCCTCACGAGCTTTATACTGTCCGCCGCTCCATTTATCTTCTGATGAGGGTATCTGAATATGTTCCGCTCAAATGCCGCAAGACATGGATCATCCCTGAATCTGTATGGGATCTCCCCCTGTCCGCACATCACTACATTGTCCAGAATGTCAACGTGAACATCTGCCGCAGCCTTACATATAGCCGCTATGGTCTCCTTCGTCAGCCTGAACAGTTCATATTCCTTTGGTTTTGCGAGTCCTATCCTGTCCGGATCTATGTCAAATGCAAATGTTACACTTGCAGCATGACTCATAAGCTGTGTTACCAGTTTCATCTGCACCGGGGTAAACCCTGTAAATCCGTCAAAATACATATGACTCTTCGATATAAACTGCGACTTTTCAACATTTGCAGCTAGAAGCTGGGAGAGCTGCTCCGCCACGATATACTGGTCGTTTGCATTGTGCTCCTCGAACTTCTCATAGATTAGTCTTATATCGTGGAGCTTCCTGTATGTTGAACTCTCACTGTCCATCTGCTCCATAGCCATATCTATCTCTTCCCTGTCCACCGCATACTGGAATAGCTCTGACATCATGGATTTCATCTCGTCTACAAATCCCATCTTGTCCATGTAATTGCCATACATGAGCAGATCATCCTGGTTCTCCATAAGGATACGCTTAACGAGCATACTTTTTCCAAAATCCTCAAGCACCTGCCCCGGATTGATGGATAACTCGTCAAACACTCTGTATGCAAGCCTGTTTAAACCTATGGCATCAATGTTCATAGAACCGTGTCTTGGATGCCTGGTGACTATATCTCTCTGTGCCTCCATGCTGAACTGCTCCGGAACTATGTACAAATAGTTCATATCATCATGCAGCATTGACTCCTCTATAATTGTTTTTAACATGTACTCTGTCTTGCCGGATCCTGCCGGTCCAAGGACAAACTGTACCCCCATATCTGATCCTCCTTGAATTAATGTCATAAATATTATCTGCCCTGAATAAAATGTATAAATAAATAGCAGGGAGAGCAAATAATGTCATCAACGAAATTAATAGTACTTAAATCAAAAGAACTTATATATACCGCAATCCTTCTGGCTCTTATTGTTGTATTTGTCATCATTCTCATAAACATGTTCAAACGAAATGACAAGTCTGACGGCAGCCAGTCTGGTCCCGCCAAAGCTGTCTCCGCCCCCGCCGATCCGGGAACTGGTATATATAATACCCGTTACACTCCAGGTACATATTCGTCACCTCTGATACTTGGAGAAAACACACTGTCAGTTATTGTAACCGTGGACGACTGCCAGATCACTGATGTGTCTTTCCAGCAGATGGACGAAACCATAACCACCATGTATCCTCTCCTGGAATCGTCCCTCGAGGACATCAACACTCAGCTTCACTACATATCATCGGTGGACGATATAATTCCATCCGGCGACAGCACGTACACCACAAAACTTATCATCGACTCCATCAAAAATGCTCTTAAAGAAGCCGTTGTCAACTGATTGTTTTCCCTTTATAGAAAACGGACAGACTCATATGTAATTCTACTTTACATATTTATCTGTCCGTTTTTTTGTATACGTCTCTGAAACATCTACTGCTTTGCCACGATATTGTCCTTATCCTTAAATATACTATGTGATGGAACATATCCCCTGACTCTTGATACAGGATATATATTGCTGAACGGCCCTATTACCGTTCCAGGATTCAGCACGCTGTTGCAGCCGACCTCAACATTGTCTCCAAGCATAGCACCGAACTTTTTGAGACCTGTAGGTATGTCAAATGTCTTTCCGCATGCCATTCCCTTCACATGCACCAGAGTCTTGTCCGACTTTACATTTGATGTGATGCTTCCGGCTCCCATGTGGGACTTGAATCCAAGTATTGAATCTCCTACATAGTTATAATGTGGAACCTGTACATTGTTGAATATGATAACGTTCTTGAGCTCTGTTGAGTTTCCTATCACACAGTTCTCTCCGACTAGAACACTGCCCCTGATAAAGGCGCCAGGTCTCACCTCTGTACCTGCACCTATGATGGTCGGTGCAAGTATTGTTGCTGTTCCGTATACTTTGCAACTCTTGTGTATCCACACATTCTCGCTGACCTCATTGTACTCATTCTTATCGAGAGTTTTTCCAAGATTTAACACAAAATCCTTTATGAGAGGAAGAGCCTCCCATGGATATGTTAATCCCTCAAGCAGTGATCCTGCCATGGTCTGATCAAGTGAATAAAGCTCTTTTATTGTTACTGATGTCTGAATATCTTCCATTGTTTCTATTCTCCTTTTTTGAAACCTACATTTGTCTTCTATAATATGTGTCAAGCATCTTTTTTATCGGCTGTCTGCCTCTGTTTTGGCTCAGCGGACTTATCCACGTTTGCGCTTCCCTTTGCATCCGTTGATTTTTTCGCCTGGTTTACGCCGCTTTTTGCGTAATACGCTTTCGTCTTGTTAAACACTCCCGTTATTCCGCCCTGATTCTGTATCTGTTTCACTCGGTTGGTATACTGTGTCACATAAGTGGTCATCTTCTGTGTATATTCTTCCTTCGAAATCTGGCCTTCTGCCACACCCTCAAGTCCTTTTTCCCAGCTTGCAGTGAGATCCGCGCGCAGCAGACCATTTATGGAATAATAAACTATATCGTATATGATCTCGCCGAGAAATGTCGGTGTGACTATCTGTGTCTTCTTATTAAGTGATATATATTTATTTGTCTCAAGCTTGGTTATGATACCATCTCTCGTCGCACTGGTCCCTATGCCCGCACCCTTTATCTGTTCACGAAGATCTTCGTCCTCTATGAACTGTCCCGCATTCTCCATCGTCAGGATAAGGGATCCTGAGTTATATCTCTTAGGAGGCGATGTCTCACCCTCCTTTATCTCTATGCTCTGTACACTCAGCTTATCGCCCTTTTTGACATTTGCCAGACGCTCTATAAACTCCTGGCTGTACTTCGGCTCGTCCTTCTTCTTTGAAAAACTGTTGGCAGAGACCTTGAGATATCCCTCACTTATGAGGTACTTGAAATTGGCAAACAACTTTTCGCCGTTTTTTGTGAGTGTCATTGCGACCTTCTGATACTCCGCCGCAGGATAGAATATACTTAGGAATCTCCTACATATTATCTCGTATACCTTGAGGGCAGTCGGCGCCAGGCTCTTTAATGCACCAAATCCCTGTCCCGTAGGAATGATCGCATAATGGTCGGTTATCTGTTTGTCATTTACATACTTCGTCTTTGCTATACCCTTGTATGTACCGCTGTTCATAGCCCCTTGTGCCCATGCGGCCACAGGCTGGAAATTCTTCAATCCCGAAATATTTCGTCCTATCTCCTTCGCAACCGCTGTGGAAAGGACTCTGGCATCGGTTCTCGGATAAGTCACCAGTTTTTTCTCATAAAGCTCCTGTACTATCTTGAGCGTGTCCGACGGGCTTATCTTGAACAGTGCCGAACAGTCATTTTGTAGTTCGGCAAGATTGTACAGCATCGGTGGCTGTTTCTTCTCTTTTTTCCGTTCAACTGACTCGGCCACAGCCTCCGGCGCTCCCTCATTCAGCTCCGCGAGCAGCTTTTCTGCATCCGCCCGTTCCTTGAAACCATTCTCCTTGTAAAGAAGAGGCGACTCGAAGTATTTCGTATCCTTAACGGCTTTCCACTCGGCATCAAAGGTCTGTCCTTCCTCGCCAACGCTTGCTACAAGTCTGTAAAATGGAGTCTTGACAAATTCTCTTATCTCTCTTTCCCTCTTCACTACTATGCCCAGAACACACGTCATGACACGTCCAACAGCTATGACACACCTATCCATTCCGAGATATCTCTGCACCACATTTGAAAACTTGAGCGAAAGCGCCCTGGAGAAATTGATACCCATAAGGTAATCCTCCTGCGCTCTCAGATATGCCGCATCGCTAAGGCTGTCATACTCAGAAAGAGGCTTTGCTTCTCTTATTCCCCTGAGTATCTCCTCCTCGGTCTGGGAGTCTATCCAAACTCTTCTCTTCTCCTTGCCGCTCACCTGCGCCATAGAATCCACAAGTCTGTATATATACTCTCCCTCTCGTCCCGAATCCGTTGCCACGTAGATGCATCCCACATCTTCACGGTTCAGCAGGCCCGCAACAATATTGAACTGTTTCTTTGTATTTGGAAGGATCTCATATTTGTATTCAGTTGGGATAAATGGAATCGTCGCCAAATCCCACTTCTTGAGAGCCGGATCATATGCATCCGGATAGCTCATAGTGATCAGATGTCCGACACACCATGTCACGATCGCCTTATCTGATTCCAAATAACCATTTCCGGCATTTCCCTTCACCCCCAGCACATCGGCAAACTGTCTTGCAACACTGGGTTTCTCTGCTATATATAAATTCTTCAAATTCTACTCCTGTTCCGGTGGCAATTGCCCGTTATTCTATCATCATGCAACCGCCCATAATACATCACAACACATCTTTATAATATAACAGAATTCTCGCCAAGGGGCAAGTGGGGACGGAGGTGCCTGTCCCCATCCATGTCCCAATACCGAATTGCTTCGCACTTCTCCACACGCATTGCGCGTTAACACAGAATTGCTTCGCACTTCGTGCTCCCGCATTTCTGCGCGGCATTCACACTCCGACCTATCGGCCTTCGTGTTCATGTCGCGTCATCCCGTCAAATGCGCTACATGCCGCGAGCAAGCTCTCGCATGTGCGCGCTTGACGGGATTATAACGCGCAAAAAGCACCCCGCCTGCGACATGCGCAGACAGGATGCCTCTAAACTGATTTATATTGAATTTAGTAGGATTAGCAAACTCAATCTATGTCTTACTGCTCGAATAACAGCTGCTCGTATGTTGGGAATGGCCAAGCTGTCTTTGGAAGCTCCTTCTCAAGCTCATCAGCTGGCTTTCTCACTGTGTCAAATGCTGCAAATACTGTGTTGTGGAAGTACTTAGCCCAAGCCTCTGTATCTCCCTCGTAATCTGCTGCCTTTGTAACCAGCTCCTCAAGGGCTACTGTAGCGCTCTTGAGCTCTGTGAGCTTCTCTGAGATGGTGTTCAGAAGTGATACCTGAACTGTAGGATCAATTCCGAGAGCCTTGATCTCAGCTGCACCCTTTGCAAGCTCTGCCTGATATTCCATAACTGCAGGAATGATCTCCTCATTAGACATCTCTATCATAGTGAGTGCCTCGATGTTGATCTTCTTTGCATAGTTCTCAAGCATTACATCAGCTCTCGCCTCAAGCTCTGCCTTATCCATAACTCCAAGATCCTCAAAGATCTTAACGCTCTTGTCTGCTGCAAGATAAGGAACAGCATCAACCATGCACTTGATATTTGGAAGACCACGCTTTGCTGCCTCCTCAACCCACTCGTCTGAGTAACCATTGCCATTGAAGATGATTCTCTGATGTGCTGTGAGTTCTCTTCTGATGAGTGCCTTGCATGCTGTCTCGAAATCGTCTGCACCCTCAAGCTCATCTGTCATCTTCTTGATCTGATCTGCAACTATTGTGTTAAGTACCATCATTGGGAATGCGATGGACTGCGTTGAACCAACCATTCTGAACTCGAACTTGTTACCTGTGAATGCAAATGGTGATGTTCTGTTTCTATCTGTGGCATCCATTGTAAATGTAGGAAGTGTTGATGCACCTGATACATATGTCTTGCCCTTTGGTGACTCTGTAGCCTCCCCCTTCTCGATGATCTGCTCAACGATCGACTGGAGCTGTTCTCCAAGGAATGCTGAGATGATTGCTGGAGGTGCCTCGTTAGCTCCAAGTCTGTGATCGTTTCCTGCTGATGATGCTGAAAGTCTCAGGAGCTCAGCGTTGTTATCTACTGCTGCCAGAACTGCTGCAAGGAAGAACTGGAACTGAAGATTTGTCTCAGGATGCTTGCCTGGATCTATAAGATTCTCACCCTCGTCTGTTGAGATAGACCAGTTGTTGTGCTTACCTGAACCATTTACACCGGCAAATGGTTTCTCATGAAGTACACACTCGAGGTCATGCTTTGCAGCAATCTTCTTCATAGTTGCCATAACCAGATGGTTCTGATCTGTGGCGATGTTTGTTGTCGAGAAGATTGGAGCAAGCTCATGCTGTGCAGGAGCAACCTCATTGTGCTGTGTCTTTGCAAGGATGCCGTACTTCCACAGCTCCTCGTTCAGCTCTGTCATGTATGATGCAATCTTATCCTTGATCGCTGCGAAATACTGATCATCAAGCTCCTGTCCCTTTGGAGGCATTGCTCCGAAAAGTGTACGTCCACAGAGCTTAAGATCTGTTCTCTTTGCAAATTTCTTCTTATCTATCAGGAAGTACTCCTGCTCAGGACCAACTGATGAAGTAACCTTCTTGGCTGTTGTGTTGCCGAACATTGTAAGAGCCTTAAGGGCTTCCTTGCTGATGGCATCCATTGAACGGAGAAGAGGTGTCTTGTAGTCAAGTGACTCTCCTGTATATGATGTGAATGCTGCCGGGATACAGAGGATACATGTTCCCTCATCTGTTGTCTTTACAAATGCTGGTGATGTACAATCCCATGCTGTATATCCTCTTGCAGCACATGTCTCACGAAGACCGCCTGAAGGGAATGATGAAGCATCCGGCTCTGACTTGATGAGTTCCTTGCCTGTGAACTGAAGGATAACGCCGCCATCACCGACTGTGCTTACGAATGAGTCGTGCTTCTCTGCTGTTGTCTCTGTAAGTGGCTGGAACCAATGTGTATAATGTGTTGCACCAAGCTCCATTGCCCATTCCTTCATGGCTGCTGCAACTGAATCTGCGATTGATGTATCGAGAGGCTCGCCCTTGTCAATAGTCGCCTTGAGTGACTTGTAAACTGCTTTTGGAAGTCTCTCTCTCATGACCTGATCTGAGAATACGTGTGAGCCAAATACGGCTGAAATTTTGTTCATCATAATTACTACTCCTTTTCCTGATTAAAATGAATCCTTAACGTATCCTCAAAAAAAGAGAAAGGTGTCCTCCTTCTTGAGAACACCTTTGTCCATTTCGTATCATCTAATTGTTGAATATAAAATACTCCATATTCTTTCAAAAATCAACCCCTAATTTTAAAAAAATTATAAATAGGGTTTCAAATACTCCACCAATTCATAAACCTTTGTTCCTGGTGACGAATCAGCTGGAGTTCTTCCCGCATTTGTTTTATCTAATCTTTTTGCATTATTTATTGCTACGTCAATATAAGGTCTTAACACTGAATACATATCTGATCTATTCTTCTTGTACTCCCCTTTTCCTATATTCGTAAGCCACTCCGTCAGCTTAGGCCAATACTCAGACCGATGTATGTCCGCTTGATAATATCCAAAGTGTAAAAGGAACCATAGCTCTATACACTGATTAGACCAAATTGCATGAAAACATATCTCACTATTGGTATTCTGTTCACACAGTGTCTTGGTTTTATTGATATGTTCCGCTGGAAAATCGTCTGTGTCATACACAACCCACACATGTCTATAATCATTCGGACTTTCAAAAGCCTTCCTTTTAGCTTTCTCAAATAAGCTGATCGTATTGTCACCCTTTCCCTCTATATCAAGCTGAATACGGTCTCTGTAACTTTCATTTATTATTCTTCGTATTTCATCAAAATATGCAGGTTCAGTATCTGTTCCTTCCGTGACAATCAAATGATATTCTGGTTGCAATTTTACCTTTTTACTTCTTCTGCCACTAACCCAGTCCTTTCCCAAATCAGACTTCTTTAGAGGTTTTAAGCTCAATACCATTCACCCCCAAGCATATTCTGTAAGTATGGATCTGCCCCATACCGGCCTTCCATATACTGCTTATCATATGCAGCGGTACTGTTCACATGCCTGTCATCTTCATCACGTACGTCATACAATGAATAAATTTCACTTTCATGCTTGTCATCTAGCGCAGCAAACCATATCTCATCACGTCTGAACACTGTATTCTTCATTGTTGTCAAATCATGAGATGTGAATATCAACTGAGCCCCCAGCTTATTATAATCAGGATTCTTGAATAATTTGATTATATATCTAAGCAGTTTAGGATGAAGCTTTGCATCCAGCTCATCCACTACCACAAGCCGTCCTTCCTGTAACGCCAGCAAAAGAATCGGAAGTGCTGCAAGAAGTTTCTTTGTTCCATCAGATTCGACAGCAAATGGTAATTCATAGTATTCCCCATCCACCATTCTTCCTGTATATAACTGGCGCTCCTCTGCATTATATCTATAGTCACATATGTCTATATCAAGATCATTTAAAACTGTAATAATCCTTCTCTTTGTCTTTTCCTCATCCACCAGCAATACACGATTGTCCACCTCTGGTATCGCATAACTTTGAACGATACAGGACTCAAACCAGGTCATAACTTCAGTTATAACGTCCAGATTATAGTTGATTGCCAGGAATGACAAATACGGCATTCTTGGATTAACCATCTTGTTTATTCCACTCTTGCTTATGCTTGTTCCAAGTTTTATCTTTTCTCTCTCCCTTTCGAAAACTGTACCGGTACGTTTCCCTCCTATATTACGCCAATATAAGCTTTCTGAAATTATTGATCCATCAAGCACTGCAATATAATATCTATACTCCCTCTCACTCTGTCTAAAATATATCTGAAACTCTGTCGGTTCAGTCTTGGAGTCATTATCAAACAAAAATGGCACGCATGAGACTCCATACTGTAATATGAGTCTCTGTCTGTTTTTCTCAAGTTCAGCGACAGGCCTCACAACCATAGATATCAGACAGGCAAGCGCCTGAAGCAGATTGGTTTTTCCTCCACCATTTGGTCCATATATAGCACTTACCGGAAGAAGTGCCACATCGGACTTGTCCGCTTTTAATAAACTTTCTTCAAACTCAGGAATAGCTGCCGCCTGAAAATCAAACTCAGTTTCAGTTCTGTATGACTTAAAATTTTTAAAAGAAAAAAAGCATAACATGGACTTCTCACCTCCCAATTATATAATATATATTATTATATAATACGTCAGTTTTCAAGTTTTATTCCACGTTATACAAATTTATTCTGTATTTTTTGTTTTATAATCTCGTTGTATGTATTATATTCCTAATTCATATAAATAACACGTTATATCAAATATAAACCACTCTGTCCTCATCCACACAGTAGCACGCCAGCTTTCCGCCCCTATATCTCTCACCATTTCCACAGTCGAGATCCATATAGTAAGACGTCTTGTAAACGTTGTAAGAATGGTCTTCATTGAGCCTGTTCGTCGTAACATGTCCGCAGAACACATACCTGTCAAATGCCTTCTTGTCTGCAAATGGAACATTATGGATATCAGATGAGATGAGAAATCTGTACTCATCTCTTCTCGCTGCATTCATAATAGACTCAGTGATATTGATGGTCCTGTCAGCATTTCTGATGTATGAGCCGCAATGAATACCTGAATGAGTGACAACACAATCTCCGTACTTCGGCGACTTGATCTCAGTATAATGTGGCAGATGAGCCAGATACCCGTGCAGCTTCATCTGTTCATCCACATTGAGCCTCTTGATAGCTCTGACTGTTCCACCACCGCCGAATATGATCCACTGTCTCTCTGACATGTTTCCCTCTATGTACATCTGGGCAAACAGTTCATGGTTACCCTTTATGAGCTGCATGGAACCATCCACAAGATAGTCCGACATAAACTCGAGAAGAGGAATTCCCTCATCGTTCCAGTCGAATATGTCACCCATGACTATCATTTGATCCGTGGCTGGGTCAAAGCTTATCTTTTTCAACATTTTTTTAAATGATATGACATCCCCGTGAATGTCGGATATGAGATATAGCATTTATTCTTCCTTTGACAATCTTTCTATCGCTCAGTTTTATATATTTGCATTGGCTTTTTCATTGCAGCTGGATTTTTCATTGTGGCTGCCATCTTCTATGAAAAACATTCTAAATCCCAATATCATAACCGGAACCACCTCGTTCATATGCAGCAAAAGCGTCACTGCCGGCTTGATAAATCCCAGTTCCGCCAATATAGCATATATGATCAGAAATGCTTCTATCATATATATTCCAAGCACAAACGTTCCACGTCTGGCAGATACCTTCATAAGCTTTGCTGCAGACAGAATGACAGCAATTGACAAAATAACAAGCAATATGAACCACAATATACACAAACCAATCCCAGCCTGATGTTCAATTATCGTAATATTATATCTTGCTCCAAAAATTCTTTCTGGCATACTTCCAGCCTGATCCAGTTCATCCATGATTGAAGAACCTGAAATCTTATTCTTACTGGTAAATACATCATCACATCCGGCAAATATAAGTATAGCTCCACAAAGCAGTGATAACAGACAAGTCACAATATTCAACCTGTGCTGAACAGCCATGTATAGAATAAACATAATCGTTTCTGCGCATACGATAGCAAATGTGAGATCATCTTTGGCCGTCACAAGTTTTACACTCACAACATTTGCAAGTTCGATAAGAAACCAGAACAAAACACCACTCCAACTTTTCTTTACAAGGTCAACGCCCTTTACCATAACCACAAAAGCTAGTATCGTTATCACCAACGCATATATTTCGTCACTTCCCGAGCCGAATAATCCCCAATGTCCTCCATCATCGAGTCCACTGTCGGTATGTATTGAAAATGTCACACTTGCCCAGCAGATAGCGGCATACAGAAGCGTAAGCACAAACAATGCCGCCGCATCTCTAAATTTCTTTTTATCTGAAAAAAGCGATCCACAATAACGCACTGCGCCGTATGTCTTATCACATATCTTCTCAAGTGGCAAAACAAAAAGTATCGCCCCTACAAGAATACATATAAGAATGTTCCTTATCTGGCTGACTGCACCTCCGCCGCCTATGTATCCAGCCAAAAATGTATTCTCCGTTCTCGTCATTATTCCCCACATGGCCGCATAACATATAGCTGATATCACAAATGCCGGTATTGCCGTTTTTAGAATCTTCTGATCGTATTTTTTCATCTTTCTCCGCCTCCATATATCAGTTTTTCTACCTGTAAATCATCCTTTTTTAAAAGGCTTAATAAGGTTAAATAAGGTCACCGTATACACTGCGACCTTATAAGTTCCTGCCTTATCTCCTCATTTGGCACAAATGCAGAATTACTCTTCCTCTGATAAGCCAGATATCCAAGATGGATCAGGTAAGTGAGAACATCATCCTTATTCGCAAAACTTACTATGTCATTCTGAAATAAAACCTTCAAATAATTCAGTATTATACCAATCTTTTCACAAGCTCCTCATAAATCTCCTCCGCCACAGCCAGCTTGTACGCAAGCCTCGTCGGCTGAGGTGGAAGCTCCACATAATATGCTTCCACATCGCCATCTATGTCTATGGCAAAGTATACCCGTCCCGGAACTGAAGCGTTCGGATTCGCCGGATCAACATTTCCCATTGTCCCAGTCACGCCGATCCCTATATTCGCATTATATGCCTTTCTACACGCCTTCGCCATGGCACCTGCAGTTTCCTTTGAGTATACTGTATACTCATCTATGATCTCCGCCGGAACTCCCTGCATGATCTTTGCCTCATTGCAGTAGGTGACAAATGCGCCCTTAAGCACTGCCGATGAGCCTTCCGTATCTGTGATGAGGGATGCAATCTGCCCTGAGGTGGCAGATTCCATGGTGGTGATGGTGAGTTCTTTGGCAATAAGTAACCTGGTAAGTTTTCTATAGTTCTCTCTTATATCGTTTTCGCTGTACTGCTTGTACTCATTCACTTTATTATCAATCATAGATTAACACCTCCTTATCCATAAGTTCTGTATCATACTTTTTCTCATTGATCTGAGCCAAAGCTACAAGTGCTGTATTCTGAAGTGTACGTTCATCTTCCTAGTTTTCATCCTCATCACAGTTTACGTCCTCATCCGCTGTGGCTTCTCTATCCTCGTCACTTTCATCCTCTGTATCATCAAAATCACCAAGGTCATCAAGGTCCACACATTCATCAGCATATTTCGCCTCCATAATCTTGTGGATCTGCTCATACTCCTCATTTCTGATCTTTATAAGTCTACTATAAAGTTCACTATAGTTTACCGGTTCTCCCTTTTCCTTTTTCTCATCCATAAGCTTATCAGCTTTTTCTACAAAATCAAGAAAGTCGTGAAGTTCCTCTTCACCCTCATCTTTACCGTCAGGAATCACCAGTGCTTTGTGTGCCATGTCTACTTTTATATCTGTCAGCCTTGTCATTTTCACTAGAGCATTAAGCTGTTCCTGAAGGCTGAGTATCTGAATCTCCAATACTTTTCTATCATACCCGCTATCGATTATCTCCTGATCAGTACTTATGAACCTGCACTTCAGATCCGGCTGTGGCTTAATGGGAATGATCAATAGTCTGACAGCTATAAACACTGCTATCATACTACCCATGTCAAATAATGAATTACTGCTGAAACTGTTGTCCACAATTCCTGCCTTTGCACATATTCCAAATATCAGAAGTCCCAAAACACTTACATCTATCCATATCAGCATCCACATTCTTTTATGTGAATAACGTTCAACTATCTTCGAAGCACATGCCAGCAGAACGATAATAAATGCCAGCAATGCAATCATCCATATAACAACTGGCGAATTCAACGGTTCGCCCACAAACGAATAATCACCTGATACATTTCTGCGCAATCCGTTCTCGAATCTAACCAATACAGGAAGTACAACATAGCCATAAGCTATCCCCAGCATCACACTAATGATTATATAAATCAGCCATTCTACTATCGACTCGCTATTATATAATGCATATATAATAAGCACTTCCACAGCTGCACTGAACAGCACCATTAGAACCCATATGGCATATCCAGTCATCTGCCAGGCAGAAGATAATGAAGTTTCAAATAACATATCTGCTTTTGCACAAATCCGGTTTGCATATATGTATGTAATAACAACAAGATAAATTACCGATAGGATCAACCATACAATACCACTCTCAAAGAATTGCCTGCATATATAACATACTGCAAGACTCAACGCAATCACGCAAAATATGTACAAGCCTGCCCGACTAATCTTCGTATAAGGGATATAACAAAAAATGGCAATCAGCGAGGCAACCACAAGTATGGTAACTAAAAACACTCTTGATTGCCTAAGATTCGGATTTCTCTCTTTACAAATATAAAGATAAAATTTATACATGAGTTCCCACGGGATCAAAATAAATACCATGCCGATGACTAGCATCTGCCATTGATCCCTAATCCACCACGGCAGGAACTGCACATGTCCGGTTGCTTCAGCGTTAAAACTGGATACTCTCTTGAATATAATAAAGTCTTTTACCACAAATGCAGCCAAAAGCAGTACTATGATAGCTGCTGCTTTTATCTTGTAACTTCTGGATGTTATTGGCTGCTTCTTTTCTTTGTCATCTGTCTCTTCAAAAAGCCTAGTTGAGGCTTCGTCGTCCGGATCAACTTTTGTTTCATCTTTTGTCATTGAACTTGGAGTCCTGTTTAAAGTTTCGTTGTTTTTTTCTTTGGTGTTGTCCATTCTCCCTCTCCTTCTCGTTATTGAAATATTACTATTTCTAACTATATATCACCAGTGAACAAATTTCACCAACAAATTTTATTATTCTTCATCATTTATCTCTTCGTCATTTGCTTCTGCCATCTTTCTTTTCTCCTTTGCCTTCTCCGCAGTCTATTCCGCCTCAAGCTCTGCAATCTTCCTATCTATGTCAGCAATCACCTCATCTATATTATCCACATCAAAAAGATCACATTCTTCTAGTATTGCTGATTTCTTTTCACTGTCCATATCATCATTATCCTGATATGAATTTAATTCATCGATAAGGAAGTCATCAAAATCGACATCTTCTATCTCATGCTTCTCACGAAATACGATGCTTCCCCTTATCAGAAAGATGTACCGGATATTCATTTATATCTGGAAGATAGCTGGTTCATACAGCATACCGTAAGAGAACTGTATGACAACTATGAACTTATGCTTAATGCATACGAGGATGTAGCTGATAAGCTTTACGGCTAACATCCAGGGGAATGTCAATTACCACAGGCATTCCCTTATATTTGAACTAAAGTGGTAAACTTATTCAATAGCAGATGAAGGTAAACTTTTTCGTTAGCGAAGTGGTAAAGAATTTTTCATTGACATTTACACAGATCTTCGCAGGAAGAATAACGGTACCATAATGATCTGCCCAGTCAGCATAGTCATTGTTAAATTCAGGTTCGATCCAATCCTGATTTGCGATGACTGCCTGCTTACAGTTATCGCACACAACCAATGCAGGTACACCACAAAAGTAATCCAGTGCGTGATTGTTGACCTCAATCCACTGTGGCTCCTTCGTTGAGAGCATTTCTTCTGCATAGATATACTGTGAGTAAGGCAGGATAGCCACAAACACGACGATGGACACGATCTCCCCAGTAAGAGGATCTGTCATTGAGAAGGTCTGACCGGCAAAATCAACTTCCATTTTTTGTTCGATAACCGCATCAAAGTGGACTGTCTCGTAATTCTCTTCGCACCACTTATTGTAGAGTTCACAATACTGACTGTACTGATAGAAGCAGGCACCTTCTTCTTCACACTTTTTCTTATAACGATTCCAAAGAAACATGAGGGTCATGTTTTTACGTGTAGCTATAAGCTTGTCAGCCTCTTCATAATCAGGTAGCTCGATATTCTCATTTCGGCCTCCTGATCCTGGTACGGATCCATATACCTTTAGAGCAATACCATAGTTGGTGATACCTCCTGGTAATGGATAGTTCAGCTCCTCGCACTTTTTGAATGCTCTCAAGAAGTCATTGACACCAGGCTTGCTGAAACCAGTCTGACGTGTTATTTCGCTACCAGACATTGATATCGTGTAGTGTTTGATAATGATGTCCTTGTAATCTAACTGCATACATTATCCTCCTTAAAATGATCCATTTACCATCACTGAGATGGCTACCATCATTATAAGGATTGGATTACATAGACTGGCAGTAATTCATCTGTTCAGGAACAGAATGCGACCATTTTGCTCCGCAAATCCGGCCGTTTTGCTTCGCAATATACTCCAGCACGATATCGTATATTTCTGAGATCTGCAACCTTCAGTCATGATATCCATCCACCAATAACAAGATTTTTCTCTTCATCCACGCCATAATCCGAATCGCAATTCGGACCATCAGAAATTATATATATCTCCCATGGCGCTATCCATAAGACTGTCCACCTTTTTTACGATTGCAGTGAAATTATCCATAAATTCTTTGTTTTTCATTTGTTCTGCCTCCTCTATTCTCCTGAAATCTCAATTCCAACTACTCCATACTTCTCCTCATCATCCTCACTATAGTATAATCGCATTGACTCTGGTGAAAACTGATTTGCACTTGTAATCTTATTCGCAACAAGCACTTTCTGCAGATCACCAAATGTATCTGCTCTATATATGTTCTTTATGCGCACCTTTAGTCTTTCTCCAGTCTCCGTATTGGTAAACACTATAGTGTCCCCTGGATTCATCAGTCTCCTTTTTTCATCCCATAACCTGTATTCTATTGTCTTTTTACCGATTGCCATATTTTCAAATGGTTTCGGTCTAAGTTTCATACTGTGTGTCATATTTTTCTGTGGTATGTTTATGGTTCCTCCAGATCTCATCATGTTTTCTATCTCATGCCTTGTCTTTTCCAGCGCCCTGTATATATAGTCTCTGTCATGTTTCATATCACTATATCCCTCAACCATCACTTCAAGATACCGTCTGTCAGGCAGTTCATAAAACTGCATGTTACTATTCATAATATAAACTATCGCACACAAAATTTCATCTTCTATTTCCACATTGCAATATTCTTTACGATATAATCCTGGATATCCCTCATAAACATCCAGATTTTTTTCACTCTCGTCATCTATGTACCAAACTGTAACAGGAACTTTTTCTCCTATACACTTCTCTATTGTCGCAAATCTTCTAAAAACAAGCGTGTAGTCTCTAAGGTAACCATGCCCTACAATTCTTGCTGTAGGGCAACGCATTTTCATCTGCCTTTTATTAAGATTACTACCATATGCTATATAATATTTACACATCCTATGCTGCGCTCCTCTCCTCATTTGTCAAATAACGCTTAACATAAACCCTCACAAATTTGAACTCGTCACCTCTGAGACCAATCTGATATAACCATGAACTCATCTCATCCCTATTTCCTAAATGTCTTGCTCGTATCATCCAAAATGGCTTTTCTTTTATATGACTAGCTGTCTTCTTGTGTGATGCAGCATAACTACACATTGCTAAAGAAAAAATTATATTTGCCTTCACCTCATCTGTCTCCAAAGTCGAGTTGTACAACCTAAATTCAACCCCTTTTTTCTGAAAATAACTATGTAGATTGAGAATGTAATATCTGGTTAGATTATAATGACTCGTCCGCTCCGCCATGTCTCTATACCATATATCCTCTATTTTCTTAATAGTCAATTTACTTCCACATTCTTCGTTAATCATGTGCAGAAACTCTCTATCAAGCTTTGTACACCATTCTCTCCTTCTGCCATATACATTAAACGCCTTAAACAACAGCTCTTCCTTGCCAAATACAATATTAACAAGATTTCTAAGCTGTATTGCATTGTAATCTCCCACATCTACATGCACATGCATACCACAACTGTCATTTACTGACGCCCCCTTTGCTTTGAGTGCACATACAATCTTAGAAACAAGATACAATTCCTTATACTGCAATATAGGACTTACCAACTCGCATTTATAATGATCATAATTCGGATCAGAATGCCGGGCTGTAACAGTTGGATAAATAGACGCATCCATAACTATACGCCATATTCTACGAGCACTATCCCTTATTACATGAGTATGATATACGCCCCCTGCATAAAGCTTTTCTGTCCTCAAAACCTTTGCTACAGTTCTAGCTGCCTGATCTCTTGAAATTCCTGTGAATTCAAGCTCGAACCCAAATTTCCTATGTTTCATGCCATTAAAGTCCAGCTTTCTCTCATATATCTTCTTGATATTCCCTGAGATCCATCCCCTGATTCCCACTCTCTGAGAATGTAAAAATACACACGGTCTTTTAGGTCCTCCCCAATATGACTCATCAATACTGGAATTATAAAGTCCTATTGAGCCCCAAAAATCCTGCATCATATCTTCCATAATATCCTTGTAAGACATATCAGGATATCTTTTTTTTATATTATCAAGTATGAATTCAAAATCCCACCTTGAGAATAAATGATCCTGCGCCTCATTAAGCCAATAATCAATATTCTCTAGCTTCTCCCCACCCAATTTTATACTATACGGCTCCAAATCTACTGCCAAGAGCAGTTCCCAGTTCAGACCATGCTTATTGATTGTTGTAGCCCGCATACATCTATAATGAATTCTCCAATAGTCACACCATGCATAATCAACATATATGGGGGTATCCAGCTTCTGATTAGCATATTTCACCCCACCAGGCGGGTACTCTATTTCACCATTTATTGCTTTATCTTTAACTATCTTCCTGCCTGTAAGAGTATCAACATAAGAACCATTTTTACAAAGTATCGGCACCTGTATCTGAGTATACATAGCCAACAGCTTCTCTTCTATTATCTGCAACTTAATACACCTCCTGACTTTCTCTATGCATTGTATATCTGCTAAAAAAATCAAAAGTTGTATATTTTACTTGTTAATTAATTATTTTTTTCTGTTTTATTCTTATCTTTATTATTTTTTCTTTTTTTGCCTGTTTTACTCTCCTCTTTTTTCATTTTTTCCCGTTCCTTCTTTACTCCTTTTTCAATTCTTTCTGCTACATTTTTTGTCTCCTCTGCAAGTTTTTCTGCAGCCTCTTCAGCTTCAATTTCCGCATTTATTTTATCTATTTCTGCAATCATCTTGTCAATATCCATCATCTCACCTGTTAGTCCCGGAAAAACTTCTTTATTTTTTTTACGTCTATTGTCAAATGTTATCGCCTCATTTACCTCTTCCTGCAGGACACTATCGAAATCGACGACTTGAACTTCCTGTTTATCCCTGTATCCTATACTGCTTTTATCTGAAAGTTTTATTGGATAAGCACTTATGTCTGGAAGATAACTGACAAAAGGAGACATCCTTTCAAGCAACATAAGGCACTCACCTTTCATCTTATCAAAACTACGCAGTTTACTTATAGGGAGCAACGGTTCTCCTAATACACCATATGAATTCCTATTATTTCCACATAAATGAGATATATAGTCAAGCAACTCCTTATCATTTGAATACATGTACACAAGATTTCCTGCACCATTTCCAATAATTATATTGGCCACTTCCTTACCATATACAAGAATCAACTGTTGTAACGATTGCACAACCGTAAGCCATCTTATATTACGTGAACGTCCTGCAGTAAGCTTTCGTTGTATCATATCTATAGCTGGAAGGTTACCGAACTCGTCTAATATAAACTCTATTCGTCGTTTAAGTCTTCCATTTTCCCCATCTTCCTCTGCTATATCTATCAAATACTGATATATCTGATTGATAATCGTTGATATCAATCTGTCATACACCGATCCTTCATCCCTCGTTATAAAAAATAGTGCAGTCTTACTGTCTACTAAATCTCTTATATCAAATGTGGATCCGGAAGTCTGATCAATCAGATTATCATTAAGAACAAAGTCTCCAAGCGTTGATGTAAACACAGCTGTTATACCACCTCTGGTTTCATTAGGAGCTGTTACTGTTGGGCATAACAGTTTCCAATAGTTTTTCTTTTTTCTGTCATTCGTCTCGAAAAACCTTTTCATCCTTTTTTCTTTTTTCCTTCCCCAGCCATCATCATGTATTACTATTTCATCTTCTCCCTGAATATGTATATTAAATATATTATCTAATGTACATAGCTTTTCATCAAAATTCTCGCTAACAAGTTCAGCAAGTCCCACAAAGTATTGCGATGCTGTAAGTGGCCAAAATGGATCCTTTTCACTCTTAACTGCACCAAATATTGTTTTGCTTATATCTGTGAATAACTCTGCCGCCCTGCTTGTATTTCCTTGTTTATATAATCTTGCCGGATGCTCCAATGGATTATATCTATCCCCTCTTAACGGATTTCTATAATCAAGAACTATTATCTTGTACTCTTCCTTACATAAAATATCATACATATGTGTATAGATCTCACCTTTTGGATCATTAATTATAAGACTCGCTCCTTCTTTGATGCATGAATATGTATATGGCAGAAGTACCCTTCTTGTTTTTCCCGAACCAGTAGCGCCAACGACCATTGTCGATGCCTCCGTATCATGAATATAACTTACCTGACCATTTGATATTACATTTATTCCTGACCCTCCTGACCAGTTTTCAGCACTATAATTAACCTTTCTACACATTCCAGTAATCGCTTCCTCACTTGCGAAGCTATTTTCGTTTCTCTTTATGTATGTTTTATTCATCTATATATGTTCTCCCTTCTATTATCTACACACGAAATCCAATACTGGACTTGCTACTATTCGGTTTAGATACCCACTCTATCATCCTATCCATAACATCATTAAATATTCTGTCTTCATTCTTTTCTTCTGTAACAATGCACCTCATAACTTCAGCCCATTCATATTGAAATCTCCTTACCAATACATCCATCGTTCTATATCCTCTAAACCCCTCATTATCGCACGCTTTTACAATAAATTTATCTTTTACAACATCAGTCCATACGTCTTTCCATTTTATCCCTGTATTATTATTCAATATCTCATGAACAAAATATGCAGTTAAAACTTCACAATCTGGTTCTCCAAATTCTATTTTTTTTATGTCAACAAGTTGTCCTAAGATCTTCCCCAATTCATCTACCCGGTCAAATTCTGGAGTGACATGAAAAACAAAACTTATATTATCCTTGTTTTCCAACACAAAACTACATAATCTGTCAAATGGAATACTTTCCAATAAATTTTTTTTATCGTATCTCTCAAATGATATGACAAAAGTTCCCCAAAACTTATTCTGAGTCTCCGATATAACTCTTGGTGAATCAAAAAACTTACTGTACTCTAATTCACTTACTGCATATGGGAAATCAAGTTCAAGGAATGTATTTACTCCTCTGATTTTATATTTTCCCGAACAGTCTATTATTTCCGAATATATATGTGAAAATGAAGTCAGTCCCACTCCCGGCGGAGCTACTATCAACACATTTGGAATACTATTTGCTGCTTCTTCACCCATATCACCTAAATAAAGCGCCGTTTCCAACATTTTCTTTGCATCAACTGAAACATTCAGTTCCGCTATCTGCTTTCGAATATTATCCATAATTTCTTTTTTGATCATACATCTACCTCCTTGGCTATTTTACTTATTCAATGACTATATCTAGGATTTTTTTGAAATATTGCACATCTATTATCAAAATAAAAATTTATTATAGACACAATTTATGATAATTTCTGCAGATATCATATACAAATTCAAAAATACGAATGGAGGGATTTGAATGACAAAATTTATTTTATCTTCATCGGATCTAGGGAACAAAAATTCGACATTAGAAATGTATATTATTTTCAAGAAATTCCATTTAAAAGATAAAAATATATTATATATTTCTTGTGATGCATCAAATACAGATAAAATAGCCCAAATATACTGCTCTTCTGTATTAGGCTTTACAAATGAAAATATATATTCAATTGAGAATGGAATACCTACAATTATTCCTGATTATGTATTATTATATGGGAAAAATTCGTTTGAACTCCTTGCCTTTCTTAAGGAAAGAAAACTTTTTGACTATATAAAACATATAGTTAATAATGGATGTACATATATAGGCTTTGGAGCAGGAGCTGCTCTTGTTGGAAATGACATCGCTACAATCAACTATTGCTATAGCAACTACTGCTTCTTAAAAGATCTTACTGCATTTAATTTTGTAGATGGATGCGTGTTGCCCCACGTAAACGATATCAATCGCTTCTTACTTATATCCAAACAGGTTGCTGACAAATACCCTTGCTTTTATGCTGTACCCGATAACACCATTATTCAGATTGATAGCTATGGAGAAGTTTTAAATAACAGTATCTATATGTATAGACCACATATCACTAATTAATATACATAATACAAATAAACAATATTAAAAATAGTAATACAGGGGCTCCCTGCATTACTATTTTATAATATATCGTTATTTTATTATTTATTTTTTGTGTTAATATCAACTTTGGATATCAATCCCTGTATCTCTGATATTTCCTTTGAATAATCATTATCATCATTTATTGAATTGTATAAATTTAAAGCTTCCTCAAGCAAATCATATTGAGTCTTTTTTTCTGAATCCATATGACATAGCAATTTTGAATACAGCACCAAAGTCCTAGCATTATCATTCGTTGCTGTTCCTGGAGCCTCACTCTCTAACACTCTATATATATCCATTGCATTTTTTATATACTTTTCAGCTTCTTCATATCTATTTTCATCCATAAGATAAACAGCAATATTAAAACTAGTCCACGCAACTTCTGATGAACTATTATCTGATCTTGCACTAGCTAACGATTCTCGAATCTGCAATGCTTCTTTCAGTAAGCTTTCACAATCCTGTTTCATCCGCAATATGTCTTCGCGTGTAATATATGTAATATCATCCTTCTTAGCATTAGTTTCAAAATGTATGTCTTCCAGTTTAATTGCAGAATAAAAAGCCCCTAAATTATCCAGACTCCATGCATAATCATGCAACAATCTAAATTTCGTTGAATTTTTTTCACATAACACTCTTCTCAACTCTACAGCCTCCGTCAATATATAATCAGTCTCCGTAAGTCTGTGTATATCATTTGTCATTGATGCATACAAAATATATCCAAGATGATTAAGGCTTGAAGCTATCAACTGTAAATTAAAATCGTTATATAAACCATGACAATATATATATTCTGCCGCATCAAGTGCTTCTCGAATAAATGATTCAGCCTGTAAACATCCATTTTTTGAATATGATAGCAGGTATCCATAGTAATATGTACTTTTCCAATAATTGAACATTGATGCTCTATCATCATTGCACTTATTATCATTCCAAGCACATTTTAATTTATCGTATGCCTTTTTGTAATATTGCATTGCAGTATTGATAACCCCACTTTTTCGTGAATAATCTGCAATATATATCCAGTCATCAACATCAATACATTCTCCATTATAAGTTAAAGAATCTGCGAAAATTAGCTTTCTTAACATTATATCTACCCTGTCATTCTCAGCGAAATATTTTTTTCTCTCCAACAAAACTAGCAAATTATTAGATAAACATCCATTTTTAATGTACTGTTTCTTTATTTTCCAATAATCATTCCAATCTTCCTGTGAACAAAAAACGGCTTGTCGAACAAATGGATGAATGAAATAAAAATCTCCTTCGTTTTTTAGCCATCCTTCTTCCACCAAAGGAAAAATATCCCTTTTGGAAAATCCCATAATTGTTTGCAGTTCTTCTTGTGATACCTTAAAATTTTCTGGAAGGTAATGAAAATCCCACAAAATCAATTGTTCGATTGCTTTTTTGTGTCGTATATTAAATAGTTTATACAACTGACTTGCTACTGTTTCTTCTCCTATAGTATAGTAGTTATTGCCATTTTCAGTTTTTATCCTTGTATAATCATGATATGTCAATACGGCTGAATCACTTGGAATTTCGAAAGGCTGTCTACATAATTCATAAAACTCCTCAATAGATCCATCGAAATTCATACTTCCTTTTGCCAAAATCTCAATTACCAAAGTGTTGTATCCGGCAAAACGACACAGTTTTTTTACTGTATCTTCATTTTGTCCATCTTTTAAACGAGTGTTATAATAATAAAATAGTTTAACACATTTATCGTAGTTATCTTCATCTCCAAGATTATCAACAAGTAAAATATTATTAAATCCAGGCAAATTTGTCATTCTTGAAGTAACAATAACTGTCGTATTTGTCCAATTACTTACACCCAATAATTCTCTATCTACTACAGGATTCTGAATTCTGTCAATGATATCTACATTGTCTATGATCAGCAACTTGGATTTCTTTGAATTCGTCATTTTTGTATAAATATTTAACCATTGGCTTTCAATATCATTACAATCAATTTTATTTCTATTATTATCTTTAATACAAAATTCTGAAACACAGCTATTCTTAAAACTTTTTATATAGTCTATCCAACCACAACAATCATAATCATCTTTTATATAACTATATATAAGTCTTGCAATAGTTGTTTTTCCTCTCCCCCTCATTCCTGTAATCCATAATCTATTCGTCTTTTCTAGTTTTTCTAAAGCCGCATCATACTCATCTTCCCGGAACAAAACTTCCTCTTTTGTACACTTAAACTCTGTATTTGTCAGTTCATGTGGTAATTGATCATCAACTTGTCCACATCCTGTTTTCACTGGATTTTCCAAACAAAAGGATTTATATATTTGATGTGCGTTTTTAGGGAAAAATGTCAATACAATAACCCATAAGAGCAACTCACTTATATCGTCCAAACCTATGTTGAACAAAAATTCCGTCTCATGTTCACCTTTAGGGAAAGAATGTTTAATGAACTCTACAAAAGCTTCTCTATTACAGGAGTCTAATTTTACCAACTCTATTAATTTTTCTTTTATTTTCTTTATAACATTAGAATCACAACGAAAGAGTGTCTCAAATCTCTGCCAAAATTTTTTTTCTTTATTTAGTTGTCTTTTTATAATATAACCAACACGTCCATCATATCTAAAAATACCAATAAATTCTCTAGTTATTGATCCATCTAAAATATATCGATAAAACTTTGGTGGGGTGGTGATGTCAACTTTACATACATACATAATCTGCTCATTAACACCTTTTTTATCAAACAATTCTATATAGAGTTCCCGAGGCGTTATAATTTCCATCCGATGTATTTACTCCTTATTTTAAAAATTTTGAACTTACTTTTAATATATTTTTAATATTCTCAAATGATACGCTTGCCTTAACAAACAGTATAACATCTATCATTCACTATTAAAACATTACCGTATCATTTTTATTTACAAAGGAGGATATCTTATGAAAAACAGTAATTATACCACTTATACCTCGTTCGCTGAGGTTAACATCGGAAGCATGATTGCCTATGACGCTTACATAAGACTGAATTCATCTGAAGAGATGCTTGATGAAGCAACAATTAGGGAATTGACTAATATATTGTATAAATTTATATTGGATTATTCATATAATCACATACACAATTTATTTCCTAAATTATCAAGCTACCTTGATGCCGAAGACATTGCGATTGATGTAGCAACTTCACTCATAACTTCACCTAGTTTTATGAAATCTGATCTTCCTAATAACGGCTCGCTTGTTTTATATATTAAAAAAGCTTGTGGATTTCGCTATTACGATTTTATAAAGAAATCTTCCTTTAAACATTATATATCCGACGAGGAATATTCTGATATAAAAAAAAGTGATTCACCAGTAAAGTTGGACATAATAAAACGTATCAAAACTGATAAAAATGGACACTACTTTTATAAATTTAATAACAACACGTCTCTTGATGCGCCATGCGATTCCAATGGTCTCTCTTCATCGCCATCATCTTCAACGATATATGACTATATCTCTTGCGATGATAAAATTAATATTGACAAAATTATTGAAGTTAAAAATGATGTCAAGGAAAGGTTCGAGGAGTTAATGAAAAAAGATGCTAAAACTTTTAAGAAGAAAATTATCAGAGCTGTTACTTTCATGACTTATATGAACGATGCCGTATGCGCACCTATATATGATGGTATTGATTTCTTATCCAACAATAATGAAGAGTATATTTACTTGAGTGAAATTGATCTATTTTGCAGTTTCTACAAATTTTTAAAAACAATTAAGCATAATCTTAGGTGCATTGACTTTTCCCTCAACGAAATATCAAGTATTCTTGCAATAGAAGATATAGATAATATTAGTGTTGTAGATTTCAAGTTCTCCAAAAAGTCACTTAAGGAAGCCGTTTCAAGAGATAGAGCCTATATCCGTCATCACTATACCAAATCCCCTGATGACACCCCTGACTCACTAACTTTGACTCGGTAATTTCCACACAAGTACCAATATATATATCAATTGAATCTCTTATATATAATAAGCAGTAAAAAAGCTCAAATGAGCGGCTTTACTGCTTATTGTTTCATGATTTATTTAGAATCATAAATAATCTACCAAGATCTCTTCACAAATCGATAAATAATTAGTAACGAATATTTCTCTCCAAAGTCCATATAATATTCATCAAATATTCCTGATCAATGGAGATAATCGTGATTTTTAACAGATTTAACAGATGTATTCAATTATTGAAAATAAAGATTACTGGTAATCAAACAATCAATGATGTTCAATACCAAAAAATTTTCAACAGACTTAATGCCAACGGAACCTTTAAAAAAATTGACATAATTATGTCCAACAAAATAGACAATCGATTTATAAGATCTCGAAAACTTCTACAGATATTAGACACAACACATAGTCCTGATCGCGAAGTATGTCTTGTGTATATATTAAAATCATACGGTCAGCACTTTTATTAAAATATTTCCCGTCCAATAACATAATATTTTGAATATGTCAAGACTTTTTTTCAAGAAAATGAAACAAAAAAACGGCATGAAAACCTAAGATTTTCATATCTGAAATTAATTGAAATTGTCTTGTAACCTTTTTGAAATTTTCTCCCATTACAATAGCCTCATCAAATATAAGGAGGGAATTTTTATGAATACAAATGATAACCTTTTCAAATCCGCCGGAGATGTCTATAACAAACTCCGCGCTATCGATTCCTGCTCTTTCAACTACACAAATTGCTCAATAGACGAGCGTCATGCTATTGATGATATTATGAATTATGTCCTAAAATACTCTACAGAGTACTTACATAACAAGGTTGCTTCATCATCAGTAGAAGATTTGGCGCAGATATGTACCACATCCGTTTTCAAGTCTTTATCCAAACACAAGTACTCATTTGACAGTCCTGGCAGATTCATTTCCTTTATAAAAAATATATGTAAGAGGCGTCTTTGCGATTATTACAACTGCAACAACAAAGTTAATAACAAGACCTCTAAAATTCGTGCTATAGAGTCATTGGAGGGTCATCAGAACACTGGACATGATACCGAATCGCCTGACAATGTGGACAAGCTGCTTTTACATACAGAAGAGTTAATATATTGCTTAAAAGCCATTTTTTGCACTGGCAATGATATTACCATTCAGCTTGCGTATGTCAATGCATTCTGTAACCGTTTCAACAATCATAACACGATGTTTGATATGGAGACTCTTAAGCGTCAGGATTCCTTACTTAAAGCAATATCATATACGTTACATAATATCAATGACACGTTTAACACAGACCTCTCATTTAAGACCTTGATATATATCATCAACACTCCTTTGAACTACGATGTAGCATGGGAGATATCACTTGAAAACCTGCCACCTAAGTTGTCGCGTCTCAAGCATAAGGTTAAAGAGTCCTTTCACTCGTTATATATGTAATACTCGTAAATAATTAATCATCCCCCCCTTCATCTCTTTACATCTTTCTGATGAAGGGGGGAAACATATTATGATTCAAGATAATATTTTTCTACTTCAGGTAATGAGGTAGTAGTTATATAAAGCTCAACATACTTCCGATCTATATCTTGAGCCAGCGCTATCACTTCTGCATCTATTTCCTCATCACGCAATCCATTTACTCCATATTTCTTATATGCGTCAATAAATTCCTTTATGACATCCGCCACCCTTTCTATCTGCAGTCTCATTTTATACCTTGAATACAGATATAAAGCATCTTCCTCCATGCGAATTATGTTCAATAAATCTTTCTGAGTATATTTATCACTGTTTTCTCTGTAATCAGCCACCTTGCTTCGAACAAGATATGATAATGTGCGAGGTTTTGTGCTCTCTTTAGAAACCCATTTCCTTGACAACTCATAGTAACTAATCGATTTCTGATAGTTCTTCTCATGATATTCATCAGTTCCCAATGCTAACAAAGAAATATCAAATCGATCTCTTGCATTTTCCACCTCATCCTTATTTTCATGATATTGTGAATAATAATAGAATGCATAATCATACAAACAATACTTATACAGAGCTCCCACTACGTGATAATCATGTGCATTTTTCATAAAAGTGTTCACACCATCACTAGAATCAATATTATTCTCCACAAATAAGTAATGCTTTGTAAGATAAAGCAATCCCCTATTACCGCATATTCGCGAATATAGTTCAAGATATTTTTTATTCTCTCCACTTTTTATGTCCAGTGTCATAGCGAGTCTTTCACTCATAAATTCAAAATATTTTATAACTTCTTCTGGTGACATATTATCTATATCTGGTATTTCTCTAATATCCAATTCATAAACATTTGGATACAACCGTTCAAGCATATTATCTGCTTTCTTTAGCAGTTTTTCTGCTCTCTCCGCAATCTCTTTTCCGTCTAATTTCTTACTAATATCCTGTATCTTTAAAAGGGTACATGCCACCCCATTTAAAGTATTAGCAATATCAAACTGATCAAAGTCTGATGAGAATTCATCCACCATCAACTCGTAATTTGCGTACTCTATCACCTTATCTGTAAAACCAAGATCATCAGAATAGTATATTATATTACGTATCATGGTATATATATATATATTCTTAGCCACTTCTTCTACTAAATTATGCTTAACTAATTCAGTAAAATATAATGCAATAGTAAAGGCTGAATAATTATTTTTTTCAAAAACCTCTGGGTATTTAAATACATCCATAAATTTGGCAATATACTCTTTATAGTATTTTTCTTCACTGAATCTCTTAAGTACCTCTAGACCTTTAGCCACAAAAAAATCTCTAAAATGCTCATGTCTCCAATGAAAATCTTCATTCACTGACTGCTGCAACATTGCCAGTTTACTACACACAACTACATTGAAATATCTATAAGTCTCTCTCAAGGATATGTCACAGTCCCATACATCATATCCATATGCCGCAATATTATCCTTGATATCACTATCATTTAAAATTATCAATGTCTTATCTAAGGCTGCTTTTTTATCAGCCACCGATAAACTTACTCTCTGTCCGATCATATCATAAAGAATCAACGCAAACACAGGTAAAAGCCAATCCAACACAGGATTAAAGTTATTTTTGCCTATTACCTCAAGCTGTCTATTTATCCAGGCATCCATAATACTTGCCTGACTACAAGCATCTGTCCTTACACGGGTATCAGTCATACTCTCAACAAACATTCTAAGGAACATAGGACTGGTCAATACCGATTGATCATAAATAAAATCTGCTGGTATATCTATGTTTTTACTTGCTATATAATCTCGTATTTTTTCATAACTAAGACCCTGTAAAGATAAAATCTTATAACCTGTCCAATTCAGATGTGTCATTGCATTTGTTGTATTTCTTGAAGTTACAATAATTGAACAATTATCTATTCCATCAAGCTTACCTATATCGATTATACCCTTTTCCTGTTCCTCATTGATTCCATCTAATATAATAACAATACGCTGTTTAGTATTTGCAAGATATGAATTCAGTCTTATAAGAAATTCACCTTTATTGATGGTCGTGTTGTTTTCACCAAATAAATTTGCATATTTTAAGCACATATAATCTAATATAGGCGAATCATTATCTGCTATGAGATATTTTACCGGAATAAAGATAGGTACTATACCCACATTCTTACCAAGTACATAATCAGAAAAGTTAACAAGACTATATGTTTTTCCTGATCCTCCAGCTGCATATATGTATATCTTGATCTTATCATTATTAATAATCTCTGCATATAAATCTATAACATCCCCCGTCTCAGACTTAATATCCCCAAACAATTTCGGATCTATATTACCCATACTTACTTTATATTCGGCTAACAAATTTCTTGATTTATCAGCCAGCTTTTGATCATACTTTTTCCCATTTTCTATATAATGCTCTACTTTAGCATTTAAACGTAATCTACCATTATCTAATTCTATCAATGAACTAAATTCAGGATCTTTATTTCCTATTCTTGATATATATATTCTACATGTACGCTTTGCATCCTTCGCAGCCGCAGATACAAGAGCCTCACATGTACACCATTTACCGTTCGCAGCCGTCATTCCCTGAATAACCGTAAACGGAGCCTTTGAGTATCTAATCATTTCAGGTTTTTCATTGTTATCAATATACTTTCTAACATAATTCTTGTTACCCGGTATAGCTTCATCTTCTACTCGCCAAAACATATTGGGGTATTTTACTGATTTTATCTCGAAATATGACATAACCTTCTCCTCCTCACTTCTAATTTTAAATGACTTATTACAACTAGTAAAGATATTTTTGCTTTATTTATAGTCACTTTTCAGGGTAATGATTAGCCGCCATTTATTCACTAGTTTATTTAATATCAGCTGTATTGATATTTTCCATATGCTTTAAGCGTGTATGCAAGAAATACATCTCTCTCCTCAGAATCAAGCTGATCAGCTATCTGAAATATTCTGTGTGTTCTCTGAACCCTGTCATATTTCTGATCCAACATCAGCTGATCTATAAACCTAAATATACCTCTTTGCTCAAGCTGTCTATATATACATCCATATCTCACATCCGTCATATTTCCATTGAATGTAGGTTTACTATTTAATCTTTTATATAAGAATTTTGCATTGCTTTTATTTACAATAATTTTCACCATTTATCCCTTCTTGTATTTATTTTGTTATAAATATTTTCTCTCTCCCATACATCTCCCTATCTTTAAGCATCTCTGTCTCTGTCAGATTAAAATATTTATATATGATTATACTATCAAGATCAAAAGTAACATCCAGATGGTACGGCACTCTATTTATGTATGATTTCCGCTTTACCCAGGCCATATTCCAACAATGCTCAGTATCTGAGCCAGAGATTCTACCCTCCACAGTTATTGCAGGGATATTAACTTCTCGAAGTGCTATGCACAACATCTGAGCCAGAGATTCACATACACCGGTTCTATATACTATAAGTCCCGATACATCGTTAGAGTATGGGCTTTTCTCATATGAGTATTTTGATATGATTCTTTTATATATCTCCTTTTCCTTTTTTATCTCAGCCATATTAGCAGTATTCTCTATAAGAGAATTCACCTCATTGCGAAAAAGGAAATTGATTTTTCTGACCTGATCATTTGTAAATCTTTTCTCTGCTGATATTTCAAGTGTTGATGGATATCTATATTTAACACTGACAGCACGGTTAAGAAAGAAAAACTCCGGATGATCCCTTCTGATTGCCTTGTATGCATTTATTGAGTTTCTGATATCGTCAGCTTTATAATTTCCATATAACGTAATACGACCCGTAGCTGCCAGTTTACCTATATTGCACATAATTAAATCATAGATATGACTTGCTCGCGTTGACAACATGCATTTGTAATAGTTACTCATCATCATATTTATAGTGTAGTCAGTCATTCACGCATCACCATTTCATCATTTAAACTGCCTTTTAACTTAATTTTCAAGGTATACTTATCATCTCTCTTTTTTGAAGAAATTTTTCCCTTTGTTCCCCTCTCACTCATCAATATTCTTATCCCCTCTTCCACATCAGCAACAGCCTTATTATGTGTATTTTCAATTACCTGATCCGATTCCAACTTCGTTTCTTCAACATGTCTTTCGCTATCGTATTCCCACATGATTATATCCGCATATGACTCTTCTATTCCAACCATTGCCAGCAGTTCTTTGTTAATGGGATCGGCAACAAATGTCACAGCTGGGAGCCTCGGACATGCCATTGAACTTTTTCTATCTGGCTCAGAAAAGAAAACATGCAGACCTGGATGTGTATGTCCCAATAAGATAGTATAACTAACCTCATCTACAAACGGATCAAACATGAACCCATCACTTGTCATATTACATATTTTAGAGTTTTTTCTGTAAATATCTCTCTCAAGATCTATGTACTCCATAATTCCTACTCGTTCTGGTGTCTTCTTCTGTGCGGACACCTGATTTCTCTCTGCCGCATATACATACATAACATGTGAGATAACTATAATTCTCCTGCCAGACTCATCTACAAACACATGCCCCATACCCATATATAACTGCTCATAATTGTTGATGGGAGTTCGTTCACCCCAGTATATAATGTTGTACAGTTCTCTACTGGCAACTGGAAGAAATATTACCAAGTCATTTCCCGATCTATTTTTATTAGTATTAGGCTTATAAATTTTAAAAACAACATTTCCGCATTTATTTTTTATCATGTCCATGACCATTTCATACGAAATGTGTGAAAAACTCAGTTCTTCGTCTATTGCTTTCTCATCCTGTTTTGGAAGTGGAGGAGGCATATTATTCTTTCTATTGTTTATCAACTCAAATCACGTCCTCTCTACCGCCTTGTTCCTGGCATTGGTACGATGTGTTTTGCCGCTGATCTCGGCATAGGTGTAACACCCTTTTCTTTCTTGTTATTTTCCATAAGTTCCCTCTCTGTTTTAATAATGCCATCAGATGCTTTACACGTAGGAAGTAATCCCTTCTCATTCATGGTTCTCTGCCAACTACAAAGACTTGAATTGGCCTGCGAATTAAAGTTACTAACACTAGGTTCATGTATGATGTCTAGCAGTGTTTTCTTCACGACTCCCTTTACAGAAGAGTTGCCCCCTGAATGAGTGTCGTCATAATACCAGGTGTCTATACACTGGGTTCCCGACCTATACACATTGATGCTGGCAAGCATTTTATCAGTCGGATAATATACCTTCGGGGCTGTTTTAGGGAAACCATTTGGTAGCTCCATATAAAAAACCATATTATTTGTCCTCTTTGGATCAACATCATCCTTACTACTTATATAATAAGAAGGTGCATTTACATTGAATTTCCATTTGCACAGAAGTCCTTCTCCATGGGCAACAGGTAAACGTTCAACCTTTACCCGGTGACCGAGCATGTTTATCATGTCTCTGTATTCATTCTTGATAGCTAGTAATGTATCCTTATCCATATCTAGTCCTCCATTTCTGTAACCACATCTAATAACCTAACATCCCCACCACAGCAATATGTATATATATTTATATCCCTGTCCATAGCATCCGTTCCTGGTCCCATACACTTCACTGTAATATAGCTACCAATGCCAAAACCTATATCATATAAAGTCCGACATTTGAGTTCTTCATCACAATCAATTGTAAATGCCATTATACATTCAGCATCTTTCTTTTTCGTAATATCACCTACGATTTTATTTTCATTCCGGCAATGATCACATAAAAGCTGTGAGTACCTAATACTAAATTCATGCTTATAAATTCCATGCAACTTCGTTCCACAACATGCGCAATAATCAGACTTTATTATATTCTTATACTCTACATTAGCAAATTCCTTAATCGGAGCGCAAATCTCATATTCTAAGCTTCCCAAATCAGACGTAACTTCATCTAGCAAGTCTCCGACTGTACTATGAAATACATCCAAATTTCCAAGCACACGGACATCATTTATAGGATGATAGTGTATACAGTCATAGCATATTTTTTTGTTTACTTGTGTAGTTATTCGGATTTGCAATGAATTATAGACTATATCTTTATTAATTAAGTCATAATTCTTATTAAGGATATAATTTTTACAGGCATCTACCATCATCACAGCGCACGTCATGGAAGCCAGTACCGAAGTTCTTATATGCTCGCTAATAATATATCCTGGTTTATAATTTATACCTGTACAACTTGCTCTGATAAGCGGATTCTTTAACAGTTCTTCATTAACCGTATCCCTTAAGCAGATACTGCTTCCATCTATACCGTAGCACTGTGCTATATCTTTAAACGTTCCACCGAACACTAGTAACGGTCTGTCTTTATCTGGAATAGTCTTCCATATCTGATTCACATAAATCTTTGCTGCATAATTATCCAGGGCCAATATGATGACATCAAAGGATGCCAGTACACCAGGTCCAAAATTGGTCACGGAAGAGGCTATTCCATGAATCTCCATGCCAAATATGCTGTTGATCCTGTCTGCCAAAACTATAGCCTTATTCTTTCCAGCATCACATTCTATATCATATATCGATGAGCTTTTATATATATTCTCTTTTTCAAAGTTATCAAAATCAATCAGATACAGTTTCTTAATGCCTATCTTTACAAGCAGTTCTACAACTATACTCCCAACTGCACCGCAACCTATCACACAAACTCTTTTCTGACCGACCTCAGCAAAGTACTTGGGGAGTTTATCCAAATTACATATATCTTCATTATTCACACCACCCGAACCTCCTTATATATCATATCTGTGTCCATTGACGCATCTCCACCTTGTTCCATCTCGAAATACCATCTGTTTGCTACCATATATATTATGGCATCTGCATATTGGACACTTTGGATATGATGTAATATCAGTACATGTAAGCTTCTTTTTCCCATCCTGTTTTGGCAAAGCTGGAGGGCGCAAGGGAGTATCTATACCTTTATCCTCTGCAACATGCCGTGTCCCTTCAATTGTATCCGGATCACTACCTCTTATAATATAAAGCAGTATACATCCCACAAGAGAAATAACTCCTATAATAGTTGCTATCTGAGCCATAGACTCCCTCACCTCCTACTCTTCTTATAAGATTGCTGCTACGCCAGCGGCAGGATCTATTATAAGCATCTTGTTTGCTGTAATTCCAAGTTCCTTCATGGTTGTATTATAATCTGCTGAAGTGAGACCATCCTCAGATGTAAAGCTTGGTCCCTTAATTTCTATGATGCCCAAAGGCTCTCTCATTGTCTCAAGAATCTGACCACAGGTGTTGCCTCCAAAAACTTTTACACTATTCTTCATCTCGTTCTGACAATTCTTAACATATATCTCATACTCTTTCTCTTCGTTGTACTGTGTCATCGATGCATCTACCTCGTCCAGCATATCATCCAGATTCTCATAATCATTATTATTCATTATTTTCTTTTCTCCTTCTTTAATATAATTTAACATCAAGTTTTTCCCCCCTGTCTGTCCTCCTTTCTATGCCAGGGGTATCATATAAATAATGTAAATACATATCAGCTATTTTATCAGGGCCAATTCTCCAACAGCGCCATAGTAATAGTTATCTACGAACGTTCCCATATATCCATCAAAATATATAACTATGTCATCAATTTCACTCACATCAATAGAAAAACTCTTTGGTTCATACCCTGATACTAACGTTTGTTTATAAATGTCATTGCCATTGCCATCTCTTACCAACAAAAACACTGGATCATCACTAGTCGCCTGACAGTCCTCCTGAACAAACATAGTTCCTGTTAACAGTTCATACTGACCGCCTATATGGTAAGCCAGACTACATCCACCACCAATTAATGTATTACTGTGTGTGTGCCCGGTATCATCTGTAACACCATCCGCAAAATCCAATCCCATGTTGGACCACCCTATATCTGCTAATTTATCAGTCATTTGCCACTCCCCCTCTTCATATGGAGTGAGGCTGCTCAGATAAACTGGTGAATGAGCATTCAGAATACTTGTTGCTGCAGCTGAGTCAAACAGCTCATTTATCGAATCGTTTATGTAACTTTTGAACTCCCCATATCCATTGTTATAAAGTAAGTCCAGGGATTTCTTTTCCACTTTTTCTGTATACTCATCCCTATATTTATCCCTAATCTGAATCACCTTTTCATAACCAGCCGGATATTCTGCCCTTTCATCACACTTTTCTATTGTCTGAACAAGACCTTCATAGTTCCCATTCTTATACAGTGTTGGCATCCTCTTATAATAATAATCTCCAATTGCATTCAAAAAGTCTCTTGCATTTGAATAATCTGATATCTTCATAAAAGAGCTCTGGGCCGAGCTATAATCACCTGATTTATACGCTTCATACGCCGAATCATATATGTCCGCGTTTTTCTGATTCTCAGCCAACTCTGCAATATCACTAATCGCCTGCTGTGCTTTGTCGTAAACACCTACTCCGCTAGGTATCTGAGATAACTCATTTAATGCCTCATCATATTTTTCTGAGTTAGCATCATCAACAGCTTTCGAATATAATGCCGCCGCTACCTTCTCAAGTTTATCCTCTGAGTCTTTAAAATCTCCTAATTCACTATATATATCAATTGCTTTTGCATAGTCACCTGAATCCCTATAAGCCTCCGCGTTATTATAATTGTCTACATTCGCTATTGTATTATCAATTTGTGAAAGATATATATCGGAATCTTTATACCCCTGTACTTCAGAAAAACCTGATCTCGAATTCTCCAATGCTGTTACATCGCTCTTGTCTATGCCTTCCTCATATGTCTTTACGGCTTTTTTATAGCAAGAACTCCGTTTCATATTTGTAACAAGTCTTGAGCCTCCTGCAATTGCAAATGATATGAGGCTTATAGCCATCAAGACAATGATTATTGCGTCACCTTTTCCTGCATTATTTGTTCTAATCATCTTTATTCTCCTTTCCGCCTTCTGGGATTTTCTTGTTATACTTAATATCGCAGGAAACTAGCATATATTGCGCCTACAAGTTATTTTTTACTTTTTCTTCAAATCCAACATTTATATATCCAAGCATTACTCTCTGTACCCAAACGGATTGTTAAGTTTTGTTTTCTGATAATATCTGTGCCTCCTCACAGCCTTAACTGGTTCTTTCTCTATCAACATACATATAAGGACAAAATCAACTACGATAAAAATAATCCCCACTACCACAGATAACTTGAACGCAACTGGTGTAATAACTAACATAAGTAAGAATAGGACAACATAACACACACTCGAAAAAGCCTTATTTTCTGCTTCCTCCCGCATATACTTTTCCTGTTTATTTCTATACATTAAAAGTTCTCTGCTAATCTTATTTAATCTATGTAACTTATCCCAGCATGCAGCTGCCTCTGTTTTATTATAATCACTTGGCATGATTGTATAATTCTCTGTATAAGCTTTTATCAGTGTCTGATATGCTCTGGGATCAGATGGTCTACTATCACACAAATGTCGAACTGAACTAATCGCCTGGCTCCAGTTGCCCACAATAAGATGCTCCTCCGCCTTAAGCAAAGCTTTGTCATAAGCTATAGTCTCACTATTTATATCTTCATTATCTATTGCGCCACATTGATCACATTTATACCCAGCAATTCTGGGAATATAACGCATATATCTATATCCGCATCTGGTACACGATGGCATATCCGTCACTCCTTTACTTATCAATGTAATTATTCGATTCCAAGTTATCTGTTCCATGTGTTTCGTCTATCCAACCTATAGGATCTGCGACCATACCCATTGACGCATACATTGTAAGGGTTCCAATCAGATATACAAAAAACACTATTATCAAACTAAATGCAGCTGTTTTCACTGAAACATCAAAACCAATCAGAACAGCTGACAAAACCATATATATAATCCATATAACCGAACCAACAAGAATAGTTCCCGCTGAGTTTCTGATACCTTTTGTAACAGATAACATATATGTCATTACCAAATGAATAATAGAAAGTACAGTTACAAATGCATAAACAACAAGAAAGCACTCAACATCAGGCGCAAGCCAAAAGAAGAGCATCTGGGTTATTGCAAACACACAAAATATTGGCACTATCATAATTATATTTTCATTACTTTTCTTCATCTTCTAAACCTCCTCAATACACACATTAATTATCTTCATCATTCCGCTGACCAGGCATCGGAGGCGGCACCGGTCTATTAACTGCTGCTCCTGGCATCGGAGGCACCCTATGCGCGTCATCATTACGTCTAGTATCATGTGATGTATCCGGATGTCTTTCTGTCAGTCCCTCAAGTACGCCATTTAAAGCCTTGTCAGCCATACGTATCTGAGCATACATATTAGCAATATTATTTCCATTATTTACTACTGCTGCTCCAGCTCCCCTAACCGATGATGTCAGCATTTCTTCCTCTATTCGTTTATCAATGTTGCCTCCATATATAGTAGTTAAGGCATAGCGTTCGGCATCCGTCTGGGCAATATTGGTAACGTATGTTTCTTCAATACGCTCATAGCGTTCGAGTGACTCACGATCAATATTTATGCCCTGAATTTCAATGGCCTTTAACGTTATTCCCGCATCATGAAGCCTTGAATTCAATGGATAAAACATAGAATTGGAAATTACATCCAGGTTATTATTGATATCAGTAATATCACAGTTGCCTAATTCTCTACTTACAGTCTGTCTCACTATTGGAAATGCAAATGAGTTAACAAATGCTTCTACATCCCCCACATCAGGCGTATCCCTCGCATACATTCCAACAACTCTTGAAAGAAGCTTTGATGGATCATCGTAACAATAAGCAATCCTCACAGACCCCATTGCTCTCATAGTAATTTGGGTCCCACCACGTCTGATACTAAATGGTATCTCGCCAATTCCTATGGTTGTCCAATTGTATATATCCTTTGCAACAAAGAATACAGACACTTCTATTCCAGTATCACCCCCAGTCATAAAATTGCTTACACGCCTGAAAAACGGCTTGACCCCAGTTTTGAGATCATACCGCCCCGGTAATATCTCATCACTTACATGCCCATTAATAACCACAAATGCTGTACATCCAGCAGGAACAAGCAAAACACTGCCATCAGCAGGCTGAATATTCCCTACGATTCTTATAGCTTCATTTCCTTCGGGTGCTCTTATCACATCCAAAAACTGTTTCATATTTTTCTACCTCCTTTGATCATTTGTTCTACATTTTTTAAATCATTTATAAAATAGAAATTTTGCATCTCTATAGGATTTTTTACATTGTGTTATCATTCTAAGCAGTACCTCTACAAAATATCTCAAGTGTCAGCACACTGCCCTCATGAACTCCAAACTCCCCAAGAGTAACGTCCAAACTACTGGAGATTTTCCCATATTCATTTTCAAAAAGTACTGCTTCCACGCTTATTTCAGGCCAAGTTTCTTCTTTCAATAATTCAAACACCTGATGCAATGTATTGCATTACTTGTTTGTTCCATTGGAAAGCACTCCTCTGGAGTCATATCTGGTTTTACTGAAAGGAATTTCTTCATAAGCTTCTTTCGATATCTTTTCTTCTTAACCCAGGAATTCTCTCTAATTTTCTTTGGCTTACACTTTTCAAATGACTCTGAAATATCACTAATATCATCCTGATATGCTTTTTCAACATATTCATCAATTCTTGCTAATTCCTCATCCGTGATTCTCTCTAACCATCTCTCCATGTACCTACTCTCCTTTTCTTTATTTTTATTATATATATCGTTGAAATTTGTAATTTTTTGCTATTTTTTAGTCAAACTATAAGAAATTCTTATTTTTAATACCAATTTTATATAAGCCTTGAACATTCAATATGATGAAATCCATAAAAAAACAAGAGATGGAAATATTCTTCCATCTCTTGCATGTCCTATCATTATTCATCTTCATTTAAAGTTTCGTTTACTAATTCTTCCGGAATACCTAATCGCATGTACTCTTCTGTCAATTTCTGTAATTCCCATCCTTTGGTAATTCCATAAAACATCAATGCTCGTATTAAATTTTGTGTAATTTCCTTTTCATCCATATTTGTTCCTCATTTGCTTTATAATTATTTTTTTGCTTTCTCTCAGATTTTTCATTGTTCATATATTACATGTATATCATAAATCAACAAAGAACATCACAAATTTATTTTATTAGGTAACAAAATCTTAAGTAATACCGAATCTTATTTGCCGCATTATATTCTTCTGAAGCCATACATATATTTATTGCGTCATTAGGTGATTCTCTTGCCTCTGAATACTTCTCTGATTCATAGTAATCCTGAGCCTTCTCTATATAATATCCACACAGTTTCCACTCCTGAGCATCCAACTCCCTATAAAGGTTATCTAAAATACTCATCTCTATCTCCTCCTATTTACTAAATCAATCTTTATACCGCCTTGTTTAAGTACTATGAGATTATAGTATGTGATAAATATTTTTGTGATGTTCTTTTGTTTGTAGATTATATCGGTGATTATTCTAACATTTTGCAATAAATGTATAAAATGTTCTCCTTGTATACTAAAGATTTTTATAGTAAAAGTCCCCAATTTTTCTTATTTAATAAGATGAAATATCATTTCCCTATCATTCTCAATTTTTGTATATTAGCTTTAAACTTCTTGGAAAATAAAATCCAAAATCCAACACTCAGGAATTGAATAATGACAACACATTTTATAATTCTAAAAAAACAGAATTAATTATAGTGGTTCCACTATGTAACATTTATGCAATCCTCATCAAATAGCCCATCGGAGCAGCCATCTCAATCCATCCCATCTCTCCATAATCAGGGGTCTCAACACAAAACGAATAAGTAAGAATAGAGTCTCCATCTAATAATTCATTTTGCCACTCTTCTCTATAATCACTCACAAACAAAAATGATAGAAGTGTATCCCCATTACTAAGCTTTGCTTCAATTGCATGATACACATACACCTCGTTTTCACTTTCGAAATCCTTTACCGCTTGTGCATATCGATCATCATAATTTATTGTATCCATTGAATATGCATACGAATAATACAACTTATCTTCCATTAAGTAGTTAACCAATTTATCTCCAAGATGGAAATGATAAACTATTGTACTCATCCTCTTAAGTGCCTCTTCTTTTTTCTCTTCCATAGAAATATTCATATACTCCTCCTTAGTTTTTTATCACATATATATCATTTTCAAAATGTCTCTCTATTTCAAACATACTTTATTATTTAAACTTTGTATTTTCAGCAACAATCCTCGCCCCATCTCTATCTGCAATACTTGAACCGTTTCATAGTTTTGATAACTTATTTCAATATACCCAAAGTTCTATTATCCACGAATAATTTAATTATTATTCAACATATTGTCATCTATATTCAATTTAGAGTGATTCTCTATATTCTCTAATGTTAGGCCTGAATTACTAAACGCTTCTTTCTGTATTTCTTTTACAGATTCAGGTATCGAAAGTTCTTCCAGTTTCCAACATCTGGCAAACGCTTCTTCTTCGATTGTCTCTACACTGCACAACTCGGCATGTTTTATTGAACTAAACCAAAACGCCCTTCTCTTTATAGTTTTTATGCTTGGTGGAAGAACTATACTGCCTATTCTGCTTTTCTCAAACGCTTCCACACCTATAGATTCAACCCCTTCAGGAATCCTGACTTCTTCTTCATGCCCAATGTATGCAACCACCTCTTTTTCCTTTATTACAAAATCATCTTTCCAATTGTACGCCCTTGTAAATATAACGCCTTCCACAACAGCATTACTATCTGACCTAAACTTCTTGTCTCCAATGTCAATTCCTTTCAAAATCCCCAAATTCGTTAAATAAAAATATAATTTTATATTATTTTTAAATATAAAAGAAATATAATACTCTTTATCTAAGTTAGATTCTAAATAAGGTCCAACTCTATACCTGATCTGTTGAAGATCTGAAACCTTCAAATTTGATTTCTCACTTTCAATAATCAGAAAACCATTTTCATCAACCCCATAATCCACATCACAGTACGGGTCATCTGAAATAACATAGTATTTCAAACAATCATAACCACATATATCTTGCACCTTTGTTAATATAGATATGAATTTTTCAACAAACTCCCTAGTCTCCATATATTTTTCTCCCATTTTCACTAAAAATCAATACCATGTTGAATTAGAAACCGCCACCTCAAGTGTTGTTTTATTATCAGTCCTCTACTAGACTATTGTTACTGCTTGTCCCAATGAACGTAAACAATATCCACAGTGGGTACTCCCACTATAATTAGCCACTCTTCTGAGCGGCTTTATTTCTGTATTATTTCCTGCTTTCTGCAGGAAGTTCATCTGACCATGGCAGAAGTTTCTCGCAGAAATCACTGTTCTTATCATTCATTTGTTCCAGGCTTTCTGTAAGAAGATAATTAAAGCATTCATACAGTCTGAGTTTGTTCGCTTTTGCTGTTTTTACAAGGCTGTATATTACGGCTCTGGACTTGACTCCATTTATTGTGCCACACATTACCCAGTTCTTTCTGCCGCTACAAAAATTTCTGATACTTTTTCTGCAGCATTATTATCTATCGGGATCTCTTCGTCATCCAAAAATCTTCTTAGATATTTTTCCTGGTTAAGTGAATAGGTCATTCCATTGTGAGTCTTACTCTTGGGCATGACCTTATCTATGTTTATACGGAGCCAGTTGAAATACGCATCTACAAGTGCCTTATTAAATTTCTGTCGATGTTTACGTCTCTCTGCCGGTGTCATATCCTGAAGCTTAGCCTCTTCATGATAGATCTGCTGTATCTGCAAAAGGGCAAGATAGGCCAGACTCATTTTCTGCTCACTTTCCGGAAGTGCTTTAACTGCTTCATCATACCGTCTGCGGCTGTGTGCCCAGCAGCCTGATATCTCAAGATCTTCCAGTTCTCCTTCCAGTGTATGATATACCTGATATCCATCAGTTACACATACTCCTCTGAAATCCTTAAGGAATTTCCTTGTGTGATCCATCTTCCTTGTCTCCTGATAATCATAAAGTATTACCTGCTTATCCGTCTGATATTTTCCTGTCCGGTATACCCTCATATAGCTTTTACTTCCTGCAGGTCTGCCATCTTTGTTTATCAGAAGAGGTGTCTCGTCTGCCTGTATCGCATGACATCTATACAGATATTTGTATGGATAATCATACAGTATTGAAAGGTATCTTTCTACACGGTGTATTGTCCAGTTTGCCATGTTCTGTCTGGTGATCGATACATTGTGCTGCCGATAAAGCTTTTCAAGCCGTGCAAGCGGATTAGCATTCACATACTTTCCAGTTATTATACCTGATTCCAGTGACGGGGATACCAGACTGCCTCTGAGCAGATATGCCGGATGTTTTGCTTTTTCCACATGTTCCGTCTTTTTTCCCGAGTATACAGCAACGTGATGTTCCTCAAGTGCTATCTTTGCCGGGTTGAAACTGTACCTGTGGTATACTTCATCAGACAGTTTCTTCCTTTCTTCGTCAGGGTATAACATTCTAAGTTCATCTTCGCTGAGATCGTGATTGATTATCTCCTTTGGAAGCCCGGACAGATCCTCAGCACGCTTGCCTTTCCGCTTTTTTGATTTCTTCTGTATCACTTCTTCGGTTAGTTCATCGGCATTTTCATCCGCCAGTGCTTCTGCTTCATTGAAGATGATGATCAGTCCACCATCTACTTCCTGAAACGAAAGCTGACTGCTTTCCATATTTTCTGTAGATCTTCCATATCTGTTACGGCTAGATACTGCCAGCTGTTCGAGTACAAGCTGTAACTTCCTGTCTATCTCTGCGAGCTGCTCCTGTTGCATAAGAAACAGCTGGATGATCGTTTCTTTATCAAACTTATTCAGTTGTTCCTCGTCATATATCTTTGCCATAACAGTTCTCCATTTCCTGAGGTCTATTATACTATAATACTTAAAATTGGCTAATTTGGAAACTTTACTTGTTCGTCATAATGACTATGAAGAAATACGCTTTTATAGTGCCTGTAAGCTGCCTTGTATCTTAGAAATGATTGAAGATAATTTTGCCATTATCTGGCTGAAATTAATTAATATAGCTATGTATGCCTTGTATTTTGATAACCTTTGGCACCTCTTTAGGATTTAGAAACACAAGATATATTTTTCTCCATTATGCACAACTATTTATCAGCTCATATATTCGAAAGATACTTCTTTAACTGCTTTTCGTGGTTCGATGGTAAGCCACTCCATCAGCCATCTGGATTGTTTGCGTGTGAGACTTTTAATTTCGTTTGCATTACGCGGCCACTGAAATGAACCATTTACAAGTTTCTTGTACAGGAGAAGCAATCCATCGCCTTCCAATGCAAGACCCTTAATCCTGTCAGATCTTCTTCCGCAGAATACGTAAAGCGTACCTGCTGTTGCAGGGGTCTCTATGCCAAGAGATCTGAGGACTCCGGCAAGACTGTCTATACCATACATCAGATCTGTTCTGCCACATACTATGTATATTCAGAAAAACAAACTGCATCATTCAGCATCTACAAGGGCCTCCATGATGGAGCGGATCACTGCGGAAGCAACACTGCCATTGATTTCTATGTGTATGCTGCCGAAGTCTATCCTTATCTTTGAATTGATGCACGATTCAAGATCATTCTGATAATCGGCGCATTCAAGTTTGACTATTTGCTGCTTCTCCGATTCAATTGGCAATTCTGGTTGAAAACCAAAGGACTGCATGCACGCTGCCAGTCTCAGCTGCTTGAACCAGTAGTAATACTGATCCTTTGATATGTAATTTTCAGCAAACCAGCCCTTTGTTTTCATGCTGCTGTTCCTACATTCCTGAATAATCGCAGTCCAGGTCTCTAGCTGCTTTTCCCGAATAGCAAGGCGTGTTGCCATAATGTACCTCCCGAACATTTGGATTTTTTGCTCCTATTTTCCAACTAGTTTAGGTAATTATGGAAAATTCGGGTAAGATTGGTAGGTACTGGCTATGGAGCGTTTACTTATATTCTACTATATTCACCACACTAGTTTGATTTATGAATTTCGAACCATTTTAAAAAAATATATATTCCCCATACATTTGATATATCCTCATACTTACCTTTATAGCTATCTATAATTTTTTTAACCATATTAGCATTTATTCCTAGTGATTCAATAAATTTCTTTTTATGAAAAATTCTAACAATATCTTCCATAAAAATGTTTTCAATCCAGAATTTCACAGGTGACAAAAATGGTATTTTTCTTGTAGACGCTAAAGTTTCTGACAAAGAACCTCTATAAGCATATTTTAAAATACTTTTTGGATCGGAATCACAAATTATCATATTAGAAGCAAGTCCCATCATATATTCAGCATAATCTTTTCTTAAAAATGGTACTCTAGCTTCTATCCCTACAGCCATTGACATTCTATCCACTCTCATAAGATGATAATCCGGTAGGCGTTTAAATATTTCTATTCTTCTTAATGTTTCAGGCATATCACCATCAATTACACAACCATCTAATAACAAATTCCATATATATTCCTTTGAAATCATAGGTGATTCTATAAGCGATTCTATCGGCAAAAACTTTAACCATCCTATTCCATCCATATATGCTGCAATACTATCCTCTTTTTTTAATGAATTTCTTAAATACTCATAGCCCCAAACTAATTCATCGGAACCATCGCCTGTTAAAACACCTTTTACTCCATTCTTAGCTTCCTTAGCTAAGCAATATGTGCTCAATGCAACTGTTGAATATATCGGCTCATCCAATGATAACAAAACCGAACAAAACATATCTTTTATATTTTCACTCATACATATCTTTTTACATGGAATTTTAAGATTTCTAGCCAATCCATCTACATTCTTTGCCTCCGCACTTGGATTATTTAGGTAATCCACAGTATAAGCTTTCTTAAAATCTCTCCTATTTTGTTTCAAAACAGTAGCAATAATTCCCGAATCTAAACCACCACTTAAAAATAGTCCCATTGGTACATCGCTCAAATCATAGCATTCTATGATAGACTTATCCAACAAATAACGTATTTTTTCATAATTCAATTTTTTAACATCATATTGCTTATTATACTGAAAAAATTGAATATGTTTTTCCGCATTTCCCTGAACTAGTATATATTCACCTGCACGTAATTTATATATATTTTCATATATTGTGTATGGAGCAGGTATAAATCTACATAAAAAAAACATCTCAATAGATAACCTATTTATTTTTGTTTTGTAAACAGAGTAAATTGGTGTCAATTCTGAAGAGAATAAAACAACGTCACTATCTTTGTAGTAATATAATGGTTTTATTCCAAAATGGTCTCGTGCAAGTAAACATTTATTCGCTTTTGCATCAATAATACAGATAGCAAACATTCCATCTAATTTCGATAAAAAGTCCTCACCGTACTTTAAATATAGTTGATATAATACTTCGATTTCTCCCATTGTGCTAAACTCTATTCCGCCTTGCTCTAATTCTCTTCTCAACTCCTTAAAATTATATATTTCCCCATTAAACATAATAATAATTTGCTTATTTAAATTCACATAAGGCTGAGATGATTTATTTATATCTACCATTGATAATCTTGCAAAACCTAAATATACGCCTATATCTTTCAGTATGCACACCTTTTCTTCATCTGGTCCCCTATGATTAATTATTCTAAGCATATTTTTTATTTGACACGAATAATCTTGATTTTTCTTACTATCTATAATTCCAACAAAACCACACATTCTTTTTTAGTCCTTAAAATAACCTTATTATTTTTTTTACAGTTAATTCTGGTGAAAGTCCACCTAAAAACCTTTTACACATTAATACACTCTCTCGCCAAAAATTTGAGTCTTCTATCAACCTAATAATTAGTTTCTTTTCCTGCTCCACATCTCTATATAATAGTTGTTTTGGAACAAATTCTTCAAAAGCAGCTATGCATGGTGCAACAACAGGAACGCCTCTGCAATAGCAATCTATAACAGACATAGACCACACACAAGACTCTCGATATGGTGCAATAGCACAACAACAATCATCTATTATATCTATATACTTTTTGTGATCTCCACCATCAAATACAGAAACATTTTTCATTTCTTCTAAAATATTTCTATTCTGTTTAGGAGAGTTATTATATTTTTCTCTTTCTTTTCCCCTATTAGCCATAGGATCTGTAACAACAAACTTCATATCGTGATTTGTTTTTACAAACTCAATAAATTTATCAGTACCATATGAATCGTATAATCTATGATTATACAAAATCTTTTTTCTTTCTTTTTTTTCAATATTATCTACTCTAATTTGATCATCATATGGCGGATGAAGCACAACTATATCTTTATTTAAATTAATGTTAATTTTTTTTGAATATTTTAATAACAAATTTTTTGCAAAATTGCTTTGAATCATAAATACGTCCGAAATATTTATTGAACATAATATATTACAAACTATATTTTCCCCTAGTCCATTTAAATCAAGACTTTTATCAATTATTACATCTTTTCCATTATCAATATGAATAGCTGGATAATGACAATATGTAAACAGTTTAGCATCGCAATCATTTTTAATAAGTAATGCTCTAAACGAAGATGTCAATTCAACTTGATTATTAAATACTATATCCGGCTTCATTTCACATATAATTCTTTCAATATTACTCCAATCGAAACGGTATCTTGCCTCATATTTTGTTACTCCCATATCTACAAAAAAACACCTTTCCAGGTCGAATCTAAGTTTTTTACCTTTTAAATTTTGTGGAATAATCATAAAATAATCTATACCCATCTTTTCAAAAGAACTTGCTAACAGATAATTAAAAATATATCCCGAATCACTTTCGATATCATCTATATTTGATATATTTAAATACGCTAACACCCTCATATTTTTCATCCTTTCAAAGTATCATATTCATATTTCAAGATGTTGGAGGGGCAAAAGCCCATCCATACTATAGTACCTTGAAAAGTTCATATATTTTGTAGTAAATACAGGCCTTAATTGTTTACTTACTATATAATAGAGGTATCAAAGCCACAGCGTGGCTTAGGAAAAAGGTAACCTATATGTCATTCAAAGAAAATACCTACCAGCAAATGTCATTTACAGATAGTTTTTCTGTATTATACAGTTATAAGGCATCCAGGCCGAATACTCCGGTCAACGTAATTGTTGGTGCGCTCATCATCAAAGAGCTTTTTGATTATTCCGATGATGAGATGGTTGAGAATCTTATGCTGGATTTTCGGCTTCAGTATGCACTGTATACAACTAGTTTCAAAGAACAGCCTTTGAGTGACAAGCCCCTAAGTCGTTTTCGCAAGAGGTGTTATGATTATGAAACACTTAACAACAAGGATCTCTACCACGATTGTGTGGAAGATTTAAGTGATTTTATTGCAAAACTGATGGGAATCAGCGGTAAAGTCAGACGTATGATTCCATGATGATTTAATCCAGCATCCGCAAACTCAGCAGAATGGAACTTATATACACCTGCATTGCAAAGCTGGCTGTGTATATGGATAAAATCAATGTTTCCGCGCTGCCTGACGAATTAAAACACTATATCGACCCTAACGATTTTAACAGAATGATTTATCATCAGCGCAGTACCAATGCGGATGAACGCATGAAGCAACTCTTAATGGATGCAGACAGACTTCTTACCTTGTGTGAGTCTGATTACAATGATTCAACCGAGTATGACTTGATTGTCAGATGCCTGTCAGAGCAGACTATTGTTGAAAACGAAAAACACGGACTCCGCACAAAAGAAGACAGAGGCATGAAATCCACCATGATGAAGAATCCATCTTATCCGGAAGCTACTTTCCGAAGCAAGGCTGGAAAAGAGCATAGGGGATATACAGCAAATCTTGAGGAATCTGTTGGAGCGAACGGTTCCGTTGTAACGGAGTACCAGTATGACCAAAATAGCCACAGTGACCGCCAGTTTATCCAGGAGCATATTGAGCAGATGGATATACAGGAAGAGAGGACTGCTATCGTTACAGATGGGGCGTATAGTGGGACATAAAATACACAACTTGCAGCCAATAAAAACGTAGAACTGATTACCACAAATTTGACAGGAAAACCATCTCCGGATATCATTGCTAATTTTGAATTCAACAAAGAGGGAACAAAAGTTCTTCAATGTCCATCGGGTTATACACCAAAAGCTGTTCTTATATGAAATAAAGCAGCCAGCTTACAGTTTCCTTTCAACATGAGCAATGTACAAACTGCCCATATTAGGATCAATGCAAACCGAAGATTTTTAAGCGGGTTGCAAAAATAGTTACATCCAAAGCGGCACATGAACGTGCAAAAATCCAACGGAGCATGAAGAGCGAGAAATTCAAAAACTATGCGAGACTACGACTACATAATGGAGTAGAAACTGTTCCATCGAATATACGCAGGAATTACCATTTGGGAAATGATACCTCGAGGAAACAGCGTGGCAAGTTCTTTTTCGCTTCCAAAATAGCGACATTGATTCTCCGAAAATTGTTCAATTATATGAAGGGTTTGGGAAACTATGCTCAAAATCCGGTACTTGCATAAAACAAGGTAAGGATCCCCTCATATAGCCTCAAAGGTGCGGCAATATACTACAAAATATGAATTTTTCAAGGTGCTATAGAAATAGGGGTAAAGTTATTTATGGTTTTGCCCCCAACATCATTTCAATAGACAATTATTAAAAATACTCTATATTAATTTTTACTCCTATTACTTCCAGTTTTTCCTTAAGTCTGCTATACCCTCGTATAAGGTGTTCTGCCTCCGTCAATCTATTTGGACTCTTTGATAATATCATTGCCAATAAACTAGTAGCAGCACTTCTAACATCCATTGACGGCAAGTCAATATTTGTTGGCGTCAAAACAGAAGGAAATACTGTTATTCTATTTTCGTTCACATAAATATCAGCTCCCAATTTTTTTAAATTTTCTACATACATAAACCTTTCTTTCCAAACATATTCTGTCAACTCTGCTTGTCTATTAGACAACAATAACAATATTACAAAAAATGGATGATGATCACTTTGAATTCCATTTGGGACAACTTCAATATTACAAGAATTTATACAATCACCCGGTCTAAAATACAAAGTATCCTCTTTCCAGAAACACTCTACCCCCATCTTTCTTAACAATTCTATTTCTGATCTTAACCCAAATTCTAAAACATTTTTATTCAAGTTCGGAAAAGATATATTTTTATTACTTGCCACTGCTAATACACCATAAGTAATAATCTCACTCACACATTGTGTTAGTGTAAAACAAATCTCTTTATTTCCCAATATATATTGCTGCTCACAAATGGTAACATTAGTGTCTTCGATTATTACATCTTTTCCTAGTTTTCTAAGAAATCGCAACATATCTAAGACATCTGTTTTCAAGTATGCATTTTTTATCACTAATTTTTTATGACACAACACCGACATAATAATTGCAGTTTTGGTCGCTCCCCCAACTAAAGGTCCCTCACATTTTTGTGGATTAGTTGAATACCTCGTAATATCTATTTCATATATATTCCTTAATAACGGTAATTTCCCAAATGCTACTGATTTGTCAATGCTAATCTCTCCACCAAATTCCTCCATTACAGACATAATATGCGATATTGGTCTTTTGTTATCATCCATTGCTGTTCCAATTTGACATCCCCCTGCTCCATAAAACCAAAAACTTCCATTTGCCACCAATAACGCTGGACACATATATAATGAGCCGTGAATACATCTACTCAAAAAAGCAGGTATATTATTACTTAATATATTACTTGCATCTATATATAATTTATCATTTAATATATGTGCTTTACCACCTAGTTCATTTATTAATGCAATAAAAACATATGTATCGCTCACTAAAGGTGGATTATTTATAATCGTCTTTTTCTTTGCTGCAATTGTAATTGCTATAACTCCAACCATTGAATGCTTATATCCGTCAATAAATATACTAGAATCTCGTATATTGCTATCTACAATCTCTATCTCTGCATGGTGTTTTGTCCCTTCAAATAACTCTTCTGAAAGTAAATTGTATGTTTTGTTTTCTTTCATATAAAAATCCCCCCCTATCTTTATTTTAATTTACAATAAATATACTACAAAATATGAATCCCATCTGAAGACAAAATATATATTATTTCAGCCACTTCATCCAAATATTTTCTATCATGCGATATACTAATAATTGTCCCATTAAAATCCATCAATGCTTTTCTAATCGCAGGTGCCGAAAGAGGCGAAAAATTTCTGGTAGGTTCATCTAAAATTAAAACATTGCATTTTCTAAGTATAATATCAAGGAATATTATTTTTGCTCGCTGTCCTCCACTAAGTTCTCCTATTGAATGAAACATCTCGTCCGTGGTAAATCTCATTGCTCCCATATATGTTAATGCGCGTGTATTCTCCTCTTTGCCATAATTAGTCCTAAAAAACTCTGAAGGAGTTTGATTAAAGTCCAATACATCACTGTAATTTTGTGGCATATAACCTACAACAAGATCCTTTCTGTCCTTTAATTGTCTCCAAATTTCCTTCAGCAACGTTGATTTTCCAATTCCGTTATTTCCTATAATCGCTATATGTTGATTGCCCGTTACTACGAGTTCAATATTCTTTGATAGAATCTGTTCCCCTATTTTTAATTCCTTCAATGATAATTCAAGTATTTTTTTAGAACTAGGTACTATTATTTTTTCATCAAACTTTGTAAATATACCTTCTTCTCTATCTGGGATTTCCGTAAACTCTTCTGATTCTCTTTCGAATCTTTTACCTTTAGCAATCAAAGTCTTCATACTTTTTCTAGCATGTCCATCGGAAGATGCTATTCCATCTGGACTCTTCCAACTACTATTATGTCTGGCTTTTTCGTATAATTGTCTAAGCCTATCCTGCTTTTTCTTATACTCGCTTCTTTCCTTTAATGCAACTTGAGTCTGTTTGTCGAACAGCATATTTCTAGATTCTAAATACTCTTTGTATGTAAGTCCTGAAACAGTTATTTTACATTTTGTTTTTCTAACCAACTGTTCTATATGAATGATATTATTTGCAGCATTCTCTATAAGTGTTTCATCATGTGATATAAAAACAATTGGAACTGAACAGTTCGATATAAATGTTTCTAAAAAAGTCAATGTATCAATATCTAAATCATTTGATGGCTCATCCAAGAATAAGGCATCAGGACTCTCGCACAGTAATTTTAATAATTGAATCTTTACTTTTTCACCACCAGATAAAGTTTTTACAAGTTGCTTTGAAAAAAAAAACCCATAATCCAAATTCAACTGATTTACATATTCATAGTTACTATATATATCTACACCACTAAAATATTCTTCTATAGTTAGTTCTTGTTCACTTAATGCCATAAATTGAGGCAGATATCCAAATTTTCCCTCTTTTATAATTGCACCACTATAATTAACATAATCCGCCACTAAATTTTCATCGTACATCAATTTCAACAATGTAGACTTTCCATTTCCCTCCTCACCTATAATAGCCACTTTATCATTTGGACGTAATGAGTATGAAAATCCCTCAATGATATTCCGTTGATCATTTATTAACGTTATACAAATATCTTTCAGTTGTAACATATAACCTCCCAAATTAGATACGAAAATTAATTTTCTTTTTCCTTTTTTATTATACTCATAATTTCCGGCTCAATACTATTCTCAACAGAAAATTTTTTCACCAAATCGCTAAATCTACTTTCTTTAAGTTCATGGATAAATTCTTCACTTCTAGGATTATACGGTGCAGGAGCTGTAAATCGTGGATTACCCGCCGAAATACTTTCAATCTTTATCGGATAATAGTTTAATTTACATTTTAATTTGTTAAATAATTCTTCTCCCTTTGATGACAAGGTCAATAAAATAGACGTTCCTTTTCCGTCGTCCATAGATTTCTTTACATCCCAATAATCGCCTATTACAATATCCGCATATCGTTTATCCTTCATAAACTTACAATTTGAGCATGACTTTCTAACATAATATCCACCATTAAGATATCCTCTCATATAGTGATTAGATCTATCATCCAATAAAATTGTTGAACCATCTTCAAACTCAATTAGTGTACGCATAGGTGATGCTCGCCAACCATCACTTTTATATTTAAACCAAATATCCTTGACTACCTTTTTGTAATCCTTCTCTATCTCATCAATCCATTGTCTATAGACCATCGGAGAATTAACACCAAGACAAATGAATTCTACAGCATACAAGTCTGAATATTTTTTCTTTAAATATGAATATAACCCGGCAACTTGACACGGAGAACCGACAAATAAAACTTTTCTATGTCTTTCTAAATCCTCTTTTACGCTTCTATATGAAAAATTTATTTCACTCTGTACATATTTAGATCTACGTAAACAAGATAAATGCCTCATATCAGACACTTTTTTATGCTTTACTATCATTTTTTCATCATAATACGCGCCATAAACAACCCCCTTTTCCCCCAATATACTTTGTGCTAATTCAGAAAAAATACCACCCGAAGTACTTTGCAATCTCAAAGAATCATCCCTAGTCCATGCGGCATATGCAGACATTTCTTTCTTATCATCAAATATAAACGGAAACATAGTATATTCTGTTTTTTCAAAATATATAGGACATCGTTTCTTGCAAATTCCACATTCAATACATTTATTGCCATCTATATATGGATATTTGAATCCAAGTTCTACATCCAATTTCATACTTATAGCATTCTGACTACATAAATTAGCACATGCTTCACACCCCGTACATTCTTCTTTTGACAACCAGTTCCCAATCACATTTCCCACCTCACATTTTTCTTAATCTCTCTAGCTGGCACACCAGCAACCAAACTATGTGAAGAAACATCCTCTCTAACCACAGCTCCTGCAGCAATGACCGCACCATCACCTATTTTTACTCCAGGCAATACTGTAACATTTGCACCAACCCATACATGATTACCTATAATAATCTCTTGAGTATATAATTTACCATTTAAAAAATGAAAATTAGAGTCCAATGCAGTAAAGTTACACGCTATGGCGCAATCATCACCTATAACAATTTTTTTTACAACTCTTATCATACAATTACTGTTGATATATGAATTTCCAATTATAAATTGTGCACCATCAAACAAAAATACATCCCCACCGTAAAAAATACGCGCATTACCCTTTACTATAAGTTTTGCATTAGGCTTTAATCTAATTATAGTATTTCTACCATTATTTCCTTCCGCATTGCTACCTAATGTTAACTCTTTATTTAACAATATCTCTGAATTCATCCCCAATTGGAGTTTTGTTTTTCCGTCAATCATTAGCTGCCCTCCCCCCTTTATTTTCCTCCAATTAACGAATCTCAAACATTTTCCTTTTATACATTTTAACAAACATGGTAACATTTACAATTTCCTCTTAATTTAATAATACTCTATCACATCATCCTCGTTATATAATAATCTTCCCGTGTGAAACACTTTTATACCGTATTGTCTTAATTTTTCATTATAAACTAACTTATTGTTTGATAAATTTACATAGTCCTCTTTTCCTATTGTGTGCCATACATGCACCACTTCAATATTATCTAACAAAAACGGTGAACCTTCTTCTATGTATAACTTAAATGCCATAAAGTCGTCTTCGAATCCATACCCACAAAACTCCTCACACCAACCGCCTATTTTTTTAAATAGTTTTCTATCAACATACCCAAAATTTCCTATATATGTACGCATTAAATGACGATTATCCTTTTTCTTCCGTACTTCAGGATTCGGATCTTCATATGTTACATCTTCACAACATCCAAATTCTTCAAGTTTTTTATTATAATCCGTCTTCGAATTTAAATACCATTCAGGTTTTGTCCATTTTCGCAAAGCTGCATATCCATAAGATTTCAATCTATATGCTTTTACAAGCTGAAATAAAACATCTCTTTTAACAAAGAAAATATCATCATCCAAAAAAACTAAAACATCATTCTTCGCATACTTTGCTCCAATATTTCTCCCCCTAGCTATATTATTATAATCATTAAATATATAATTAATCCTGATGTTTTTTTTGACTTTTCTAGTTAAATCATCGACAAATTTCTTTAATAGTAATCTATTATAACTATTACTATTATTATCCACCAGAATTATTTCAAATATAGCATTTACTTGATTAACCACTGAAAGCAAGACCGTTTCAACACATCCATTTTTCAATTCATAATTATTATGAGTTAAAATAATAATTGATAGTTTTATATTTCTAGCCATTCCCATTTTACCTTTCTATTTGACATTTTAGGAAATACAGTATGTGCTCTTTCACATGCACTTGGTGATTTAGCCCAATACATAGGTTGCGAAATATTATGCACTTCATAACTATCGTTATCCAACTCCTCTTGAAGAACTTCAAATATTTTTCTTTTACTAAATTGAGGTGTTTCTATTACTGGCGCTTGATTCGCCCTAATAGCAACAAAGTAATCTGAATTAGTTAATTTCTTTTTTATATATCCCTTATCAATTGATTGTTGGTTCAACTCAGTTCCTGGTAATGGGTTTGCAATAAAAATCATATTTATTGTGCCATAATTGTCTGTTAACATTTTCCCAAATTTAATAGTTTCTCTTATATTATCTAGAGTTTCTCCCGGAAACCCTAATATAAAAAAAACTATACACGGCAAATTATTTTTATCGCACAATTCAGCAGCTTGAATTATATCTTTGTTTTTCAGATTTTTATGTATGATTTTTATTCTTACATCCTCATTACCTGATTCGGCTGCTATCGATAAACTTGTTATCCCAGAATTTACCATGATCTTAACTAGTTCATCATCCAATCTATCAGCTCTAATTCCATTAGGTGTATCCCATGTAATGTTGAGTTTTTCCACCTCTTTAAACAATTGTTTTGCTCTTGAAATATCAAGCGTTAAATTATCATCTTCAAAGTGAAAATGGTTTATTCCATAATTAGAAATACAGCTTTTCATCAATTTTATTACATATTCTACGCTAAACACTCTGTATTTAAACCCAACCTGACTATGTACACTACAAAAACAACAATTATATGGACAACCGCGGCTTGTAAATATAGGTAACGCCTTTTTCCCACATGGATTATTTCTCCATCTTGAATAGTATTTATTCGAAAGAGTTTTCTCTATATTTAACAGATGCAGTGCTGGAAAAGGAAGGGAATCCAATTGACATATGTATGGCCTATCTTGAGTGCATACAATTTTTCCATTTTCTACATATGCAATTCCCAAAATATTATTTAAATTTACTATATATCGTTTTTCCTTGTCAAAGTTTTTCAACAATTCTCTAAATGTATCCTCACCTTCTCCACGTATCATAATATCGTATGCTTTTTCTTTTAATAAAAGTGACTCATATATGGATGGAATTGTTGCTGTAACTCCACCTAAAATAACAATTACCGATTCATCAATTTTTTTTATCAATCTTGCAATTTCAGTTGCATCTCTCTCAAACATACTAAAAGTGGACGAAATCCCTACAATATCCGGCTCGAAATCTCGAACAATCAGTTCTAACTCTTCACTTGTTTTTCCAAAACGAACATACTCATCAAATTTGACTTTTGTTTCATCCTCCAAGCAATCCACAATCTTTGTATTATACCCACATTCCACAGCTATTCCTGCTATACAAGCCAACCCATATGGTATATACGATTGGTACTCCGACTCCAATTGCATATCATATGTTTGCCACGGATTTATTAATAAGAGTTTATTCCTCACCATCGTATTCTCCTCAACTAATTACCACATAGTAAATTTTTTATTTCTTATAAACTAAATAATTACCAATCGCCAAAGCATCTACTTGATTATTCATCAAGAATTCAACCGCTAATTTTGGTGACATAACAATAGGTTGCCCCCTATCATTAAATGAAGTATTCAAAACAAGTGGGCAGCCAGTTATTTTTCTAAAGTGGTCAATCATCGCATAATACAATGGCTTATTCTTTTTTGATACAGTTTGCGGTCTTGATGTTTTATCTATTTTGTGTATAACAGCCGGTATTCGATTTATCCATTTTTTCTTGACCTTAAATGCTTCTATCATAAACGGATAACTTGAACCACTACTGTAGTTTTCAAAAATGTCTTCACAATACTCTTCTAGAACGGAGCATGCAAATGGTCTCCACACCTCTCTATGTTTTACTTGTTCATTTATTTTATCTGACATTTCTATTGTTCTTGGATCAGCCAATATCGAACGATTCCCTAACGCTCTCGCCCCACTTTCCATTCTTCCTTCAAACCAACATACTATTTTTTGTTCAGCAATTAACTTAGCAACAGAACGAGCAATATCATCATCCTTGACATATGCTAACTGTGTATTTTTCAGCACCATTTCTATCTCTTCATCTTTATATTCTGGGCCTAAATCCAATGACAGTTCAGAAACATTATTCATTGAAGAAGCTAGCAACCCTGCTCCAATCACTAATCCCATGTCTCCAGCAAGAGGTTGAACAAAATAGGCTTTCAAATTTGCTTTTTCCCTTACCACCATATTCATTTTACAATTCATGAAAATTCCACCCGCAACACAAACATTTTTTATGCCCGTTTTACTTGTTGCATAATTGACCAAATTCACAACTGCTCTTTCCAAAATATTTTGAACTGCCCATGCAAAATCAATATATTTCTGTTCAATTGGTTCACCCTCACATCTTCTAGAAAATCCAACTAATTTTTCTAATGACTGTAATGCCATCTCTTCATCAATCATCAAATAATTAGTAGAATTTGAGTAAATAAATTGTCCTACATCATATATCGTTTGTTCTAAATCAATAACTTGCTCCAATTTGTCATATATCTCATCATCCTTTTGACCATATGCCGCCAATGCCATCGTTTTTCCTTCATGATGCCAAGGCTCAAATCCTAAAAATTTAGTTGCAATCGCATAAAAATAGCCCAGTGAATTTGGATAATTAATTGTCTCTATTCGTGAATATAAGTGGTCATGAATTTCCCATATAGTAGTACATTCACATTCACCTATTCCATCAACTACAATTCCAACTGCATCAGTAAATTGTGAGCATTCATAACTTGACGCAATATGACTCATATGATGATCATAAAATTTAATTTCTGAACCATCTATCCCGATTTTTTTTACTATCAGATTCTTAACGTTTTCGATATCAATATAAAACTTATATCTATCTACTAAATTTGAATCAATAATCCTATTCATAATTCTTTTTGATTCTACTTTTTTGTTTTCATAATACTTATCAATAATGTTATCCAATTCTAGTTGTAATCTTTTCATCCACAACTCTGGATTATATCCAATTGTTATACATGAAATTTGATTTTTATCTATCCCACAATAATCCAAACATGTCTTTATGGATAATTCAGGGAAAACACCTTTAGAACCTTTTATGCCATTTAACCTTTCCTCTTCAATTGCAAACAGTATTTCCCCATCTGAAATAATGGCTGCCCCTGGATCATGGTAATTCAATCCATAAATACACGGATTAATACTTAAAATGTATTCTCTCTTTTTCATTTTTTCTCACCACTCAATGATTATAAAAAACAATTAGTTACAACGGTATAAATTTTCTATCTTTTATATACCCTAGTTCCAATCCTCTTGGAAGCCTTTTCATCGTTTCTTCAAATGCATTACCTATTCTTTTGCAATCATGGGCATCCGATCCAAGAATAACCTTTTTACCTCCCATACTTTGATATCTCTCAATTACGCTAAAACAAGGTAATGGTTCTATGCAATTATCATCAACAGATGATGTATTAACTTCAAGTGCAATATTTTTTTTAATAATCGTTATGAGAATATCATTTAAAATTTTCTCTTCTATCTTCCACGAATCAAAATATCTTCTTGGGAAATCCAAATGAGCTATCCCCTGGCACAAACAATAATCAAGACTCTCTTTCATCAATGAATAGTATTCTTTCATTGCAACACTTTCCTCAATATTAGCTTTTCCTGGGAAAACGCCATTATAACAATGATGAATACTTGCAAGAATATAATCAAACGGCAAACTAGAATAATACTCAAATTCATTCTTAAATAAATGAGGCTCTGAAAACTCTACTCCGCTTAATATTTCTATTGATTGATAATACAAAGCGTTAAGCCTTTCTATTTCATTAAAATATTCTTCAATATTGAAATTCTGTTCTCTATTATCTTTTACTTTGCCCATATTGTACTCAGCAATGTTATAATCAACATGTTCTGTGAAACAAATTTTTCTTATTCCTTTTTGAATTGCCGCAATACAATGTTGCTCCATTGTTGATATTCCATCAATGGAAAATGTCGAATGTACATGAAAATCAACAATCATCATAACCTACCCTCTTCTCTTCGTTTTTCTCCCTTTCTTCTTATTTTTATAATAAAAAGATTTTTCGTGATTTATATCGCCATCTTCTTTTCTACTTCTGTTATGTTTACTCACCAACTGACCGCATGCCGCCTTTATATTACTACCTCTAGATTCACGGAGTTTTACCATCAATCCCTCTTTCTCTAATTCTCTCTTGAATTGGGCTAACTGTTGCTTATTGGGCCTCTTTATTCCTACATAGTCCGTTTCATTATATTGCAGCACATTTATCAAAACGTTTTTTCCTAAAAACCATTTTTTCAATTGTTTTATATCTTCACGTCTATCATTAAATCCTGGTATTAACAAATATGCGATTGTTACTTTTCTATTGTGACGCTCTGAATATGATAAAACTGCTTCAACAACTTCTTCTATTGAATTTCCTCGCATATGAGGCATTAACTTATCTCTTTTTGCTTGATTGGTTGCATGCAAAGAAAGTGTAAGCTGAATTTTCAAATGTTCTTCTCTCAATTTTTTTAATTGATTAATTGGTCCAACCGTCGAAATAGTAATTCCATCTGTAGGAAAATTCAATCCATTTCTATCTCTCAAAATATGAATAGCCTTAATTAACTCTCTATAATTAAACAAAGGTTCTCCCATGCCCATAAAAACTATTCGATTGACCTTTTCTTTTAACAAAACTACCTGTTGTACAATCTCCGAACTGGATAAATTTCTTATAAACCCATTCTTTCCAGAAGCACAAAAAACACAGCCAACTGGACATCCAACCATAGTACTAACACAAACAGTAATTCCTGTTTTTCTTTTTATACAAACTGTTTCTATACAATACCCATCAGAGAGTTCGAATGCATATTTTAACGTGTCTTTCCCGTTAAATACTTCCTTTATTTTCATTGTTTGATTCTGACTTTTTGGCTTGTTTTTATACAGTGACCTAAAAAAATCAATTGCTATTTCTTCTCCCATACAAACTTGCATTTCTTCCAATGTAAAATTATATGGATCTTTTAAGATTCCATCATTTGTTACATTTGTTTTGTTTTTCAAAATAAAATCCTCCAATCAATTACAGTCCTATTAAAAATTAATTTTCACATACATGTATTAGTATATAACCAAATGTTTTCTAACCAGGATGGGAAAATATTCAACTTGTGAATAATTGTATGTTCATTAGAATCTATGAGTTCTATGGAATATAGGCGGAGTTTAGGACTAGTATCTTAGTCCCCAAAAATATCCGCACCCTCATTGCAACAAAATACCACTAGCATTTACAATCTCAATTTGTGCCCCCTCTAAGCATTGGTAGTTGTCCTAATTTTTTCCTACAAATTTCAAAATCTTCAACAGAGATATTCCAATAGTCTTCATATTCTTGTTTTTATAATATACAACTCATACACTCTCGTCAAATAAATTTATTCATCTATAAATATCAGATACCTACCGCAAATATTAATTTGTTACATGTTGCTTATCTTGATATTAGATATTCATCATTCAAAGTATTTTCTTCTTTCAACCTACTATTCCAATCTTAATTCAAATAAAGCTAGCTAAGCTGAAGTGAAATATATAATTTTTCACTACATAAAAACATATATAATAGTATCTGCTATAGATAATTAACTATTATCTAAGCATCTACATATACTACCATAAACCATTCATGTAGTTATTTTATTTTTTCTCATATCAAAAAACTTTACAATACTTATTTAAATAAAATATACCATCCCGACCCAAAGGCAGCCCCCTTCCAGTTGATAGTATTTTTTATCATGAAATAAGTAACACTTACTATAGGTTTTTTCGCTACATAAAAAATACCATTTTATGCTACTGTAGTAATCCCAATGGTTTTCTACATTGATTTATGATCCTTATAAAGCGTTTCTACTGCTTTCTTACTTTTCTTAAATCCAACTGTAAATAAACCTATTAGCTTATTTCATATCTAAGAGTTTTCTCTTCATCACATCACCATACTTTCTCCCAATCTTCACCTCTCTTCCATCCTTCATAGTAATCATTTGATGAGTATACATATATACATAGTCCCTATTAACTACAACAGAAGAAGAACACCTTACAAAATTATCTGGTAAATCTTTCATAATTTCACTAAGTGGCCTATATTCATAAAATATTTTTTTCTCCTTTTCGTTCATCACAATATAAAACTTTGTCACACGCCCCTCTAACCTTATATACATTATCTCCCGGCAATCCAATATAATAATATTTCTGTCAAATCTGATCTTGATAAAAGCCTTACTCTTCTCACTCATTAAAGCTTCAATTAGTCTACCGGTAGTCATAACCAATCTGCCATCATGACGACCTTTGAGCATACAGTTCACATGTCTGCTTTCGTATATATCAAGTTCATTAGGGATTTTATTTGTATAAAAAATGATATTGCAGGATGGTGCTGCTTTATTGATACGTTTTGCAAGCTCTACGCCATTTCTGCCATTATAGAATGACAATTCAGTTATAAATATGTCATAATCAAATCTCTGATCGTCCAGATCTAACATTACCGACTCAAGGGTATGTGAAGCAATTGTCACATTATCCTTATCAATAACGTCATTTTTCATTTGAGATTCCAAAAGATACACTGTTCGACGTGTTTCGTCCTCATTCACGTCGCACACTCCGATTTTCACCATATTGAATTTTCTCTCCCCTCATTTATCTATGCGGTTCTCCGCCTCATTACCATCTAAATGTATCGGATTATGGGAATATATTCAATTATTACCATACATTATAAAGTCTGAAGTAATATACGTTTTAGTCATTCAAACAGGTATAGCAAGCAGTGCATTGTTTATTATTCAATTTTCAATGTCTATTTTGCATTAAAGAATTTCCCATTAAATCAATGGATAAAAAGCAGATTTTTTTTGACCAAATCTAGCCTTCTTCTGTTGAATCCGACAAATATTTATTATATATTCATATATAATTGGTAAATTATTCTATAATAACTGGAATCGCAGTTTAACTATCACGCCTAAATAAACACCTGAGGGGGAATGCAATATGAATTACCGTACCAGACCGGCTGAAAACGTATATTCTTTAGAGGAATTATTTATAAAATATCTTGGTCTTGATATACCAATCGTCCCACAGACATCTTCATATTCGAATAAGCACACATTTAGCCAACTATTTTTCACACGTAATCCTAACCAATCTGACGATATTGATGTTATCCTGTCGTATTCTGTGTTTAAAGAGTCATCCATTGATGAGCTTAAAAAGGTTGCCTCATCGCCAAAGCTGCCTCTTTACTATCTCATCCACCCAAATGAGAGTTATCCTACAGGACAGAAGCTTGGATCGTTTTTTTCTAATCTTGCTACTAAGAATTACAATGGAAGCATGCAGCCGGCTCCTGTACGTGAACTTCTAAGTTCCATAGACTATGATAAGTTATGTGACCATTTGGATACTATGATCGAAAAAAGATGTGACATAGATGACTCTTTCATAACCAAACTTCAGACCTACCTGAGTAATGTCATATCGACAGACAGTCATCTGCCTCATTACTGTACTATGTTCAAATGCACATCACCATCAGAATATCTGGCCACCATACTGCTTTATTCTTTGTTTGATGATGTAAACTTCCCTGCATATGCTTCAGAAGTCGCCCTCACAAGAAAAGATTTTACCGACAAACGGGTCAAAGAAAATGACCTCAACAACCCACACTTCCAAAAACTGATGAACGACGCCAGCAGAGTAAACAAACTCCAGGCATTTGCCACATACACGCTCATAATGCTGTACTCGGTCCAGATGCTTGCAACCATATTCTCATCAGTGTGAATAAGTAACTATGATGAGACGAGCTTTAAGGGAACTCTCTTCAGTATCGTGATGCTCTGTGCATCCATCATCCTGACGGCGCTGAGATTTATCCCTTTCTCGCTCCACAAGAAATATTCCGATCTGAGTCTCGTACTGGAGCACTCCGTGCTGGATGAGAAGAATAATACTTACAGCATTACATATAACCATTTTCAGAACTGTTCGGAGTCATTCAATGCCATACAGAGAAATCGCAGACTGATCATCACTCTATTTTGCATAGCGGGCGTACTTTTTGTCGTGATATCATTTGTGTTCAACAGCTTCCCGCTTCTGGTCGCTCTGGTCAGCGCGTCATTTGGCGGAGTGATGCTCATAGACAGCATGCTGTATGACCACATTGCATACAGGAAATACGATTCCTACTTTTCCGATCAGACCTCTGGACACTCGCCCTCATCTGGATATGGGGTGGCGCGCATGTGCTCGTGGGATTACGATTCCAAACTGGATTCATTCAGACATACTGGATACAACAGGCTCACCAATTACAGTGAGGACTGCATTCGACATATATACGACCAGGTATCCGATTGCTCTAGATATAGCTGGGCGACCTTGACCGCATTTATCATCACACTGTCGTCCCTGGGTGTAATAGCAGAGATCTTGCAGCTAGTAAAACCTGATTTCGGATACTTCCGTATGCCAACCGCATCAATGCTGTATTCCGTATCAATGATCCTGATTATTTTGAATGGAATACTCAACATCCTGATACTTCTGAGAGCCAGAGCTCACTATCAGAAAATGGCTGATTTCTCATACTATGCCGGGAACCCGGATTCCGATAACCGCGCAGTGAGTCAGCTTTTCAGGCACCATATGTATGCAGGAAATATATCAGATCTGGCAATTGCCAGAGGAATCTACAACTACAACTTTTGCATGTTTGAAAGCGGCATCTGCACATCTGACATACAGCCTCCTGATGACAGATATCATCCAATGTATATTGTCAAACAGAAGATTCACCTAATCACCGATGTGGCTCTATGTATATTTGTGGCATATTTCAGCGTAGCTGTGTGGCATACCAACAAGCTGTCGAACATTATCGCACTGCCATTTCTTGCTGGCATATATGTCATATGGGCATTTCTCCTGTATCCGCTGCTCAAATACAGGAAGATAAAGAAAAATATTAGAAAACTTTTAAATGAACAGAAACAGGCATAATAAAACTCCCGGAACGGCACATTCATCTGTACCATTTCCGGGAGTTTTTCACGCCTGACGGTCTGATCTGATTTTCAGATGTCTATTTATCACTATCATCGCTGCCACGAGCGGTATGCCGAGGAACATCAGCTTTGTCAACTTCATTCCGGCTATCCCCACCACAATGCTGATGGCTAATATTCCAAGCTGATCTCCTATTCCATAGGCAAATGTGGACATCGCCGAGGCTCTTCCCCTTACCTCCGGAGCAGCACTCTCCATCACCATCATATTGATGAGCTCCTCTGAGGAATAATAAGATCCGCTCATGCATCCCCACAGGATTCCCATCAGAACAGGGGATGCTATACGCCCCACTCCAATTATGAATACACATCCCGTCACAAGGCTAATTGCGATTCCAGCAGCGACCACGTATTCACGGCGTGTTCTGTCAGCCACTATTCCTGTGATAACATTCACTGCGAGCGCCGTCACCGGCTGCCACACCAGAGCTAGGTTGACATTTTTCTCACTCATTCCTCCAAATGCCAAAAGCGGCTCATTGTAATACTGTATGCCCGCCGTGGCAAGTCCGACAGCACAAATGGATATCAGTAATGCCCTAGTCCTGTTTTGTTTACATAACGCTCTAAGCGTCTGTATAAAATGTATCTTTCCATCCTTTACAGATTCCGTTTTTATTGATGTTTCGTTTGTGGCCGTTTCATTTTCTTGTATTTCATCACCGCTGCAACTGCCTTGTCCCGCTGCTGCTCTCACCGCCATGTATATTGCCATGCACGCAAGTATTCCAACACCACCGACAATTCCCACAACATATATCTCCTGCCAGCCATGTCCGGATCTATTAGCAACCCAAGATCTCATCAGTGGGATACACATGGCAGCCGCCATGGCTGTTCCTCCGCATATTCCCCTCACAGTGGCACGCCTGTTTGCCGGGAGCATATCCACTATGTATATCATATGGATGTCCAGCGAATAGCCAAGTATCAGTATTCCATTTCCAAGAAGATAGATTATAAGGCTGCCTGCCAGCATACAGATGACACTGCCCGCCACAAGAAGGGCTACGTTTATGAACAGCATCACTTTTCTTCCCACTATGTCCGCATAGGATCTCACAAAAGGCGTGAGCATTCCGATGAGATAAAATGGCAGCATCATCCTGCTCATATACGCCACTCCTTCATCCGCACTCATTCCACTGGCATCTATAAGAAATGTAGTAACCGACAATGACTGCGTTCTCCCGAATATCTCTGTGCAGTAGGAGTCTATGAACTGGATCAGTATTATTAGCGCTGAGATAGAAATGATAGTTAATGAGATCTTTTTGTTTATATCATTTTCTCTTTTCATTGGTTCTTTTTCCTATATCTTATTTGTATCTTATTTGTATCTGATTTATCCACATAGATAAACTATCTCATCCAACAAACGCTCTATCAGTTCATATATAGCAACAGATGGATTCATCTCTTTAATGTTCCTATCCCTTCTCATGCCAAGTTTATTCCAATGTTCTTCCAACTCTTTTGCATTTTTTATTGCATCACGGATTTTTTCATTTGCATTGCTCCCCAATATTCTGCCTATAGTTCCTGGTGCAGCCTTATCCTTGGATGTATATTTATCTGTCCTCAGATATTCACACATGAGTCTGATTATCGTTCTGTTACTATTATCCCCCTCCGGACTCAGATCTTGAAAATGCATGACCAGCCATGTCTCAAACATCAGGTTGGAATAATCAAGTATATACTCATTGTCAGATTCGAGCATAAGATTCACAACCTCTTGGATGTTAGCAGGCGCATCACAATCAAACACCAGATGTTTTTCATAATAAAAGTACTTACTCGCATTTACATCATCTGCAAGAAACTCTTCTGCGTAATCATATACTCTCCTTGCATCCCCTTTGGCATTGATTGGCTCTATCACTATATCAGAATACTGTACATGAAGATTGTTCTCCAGATATACTTTAAAGTACATTAAATAATTAAATTCTGTATTACCCTCACAAAATATCAGTAATTTTCCAGCATTTTCCGGTCTTGACTTTTGTATCTTTCTTTCCCCATTTATCAATCTTGGCATTTCTACTCACTCACCAACCCCTCTGCTACTTTGCTATCAAGCACAGGTACAGCGCCATATTTTCCTGCCATATAGTCTTTAGCAAAGCTTGCATCTGACCTGACACGTATATCTGCCAATGTATAAAAACTTGACACCCCTTTTCTATCCTTATCTACAAAAGCAATCTCATCTCTTCTGAACTGTCTTCTATCCATAAGTCCGACATCGTGAGTTGTAAATATCAACTGCGCATTTTTATTTTTTTCACTTTGAAAAAGATCCACAATAAACTTTACCAATATCGGATGTAATCGTGCCGACATTTCGTCTACAATAAATGTGCCGCCTTCTTCCATTATATTTAATACATATTGAATAAATGAAAAATAGCGTATAGTTCCAGAAGATTCCATACTCATCTCAAACTCTTCCTGTCCTACAATTTCTCCCTTTTCATCGTACACGTTATGAATAGTATAAACTTCAACAGAGTCATCCTCTCCATCATCTGCGCTATTCCGGATACTAAGACCTTCTATTCCAACATCTGCAAATCTTATAAACTTTTCTATTTCGTTTCTATATTCTGGATCTTCTATCAATCTTCTTGAATAACTAACATTTGAAACTACACCCTTTACACTGGCTTCCAAAAACAATTCAAAATGAATATTCAATCCATTTTTTAAATATTCCTTAAAACTATCTACTATTTCTTTTACAGTCCCTGTTGCAAAATAATCCAGGACCCCTATATAGAGCCTGTCATCCCTGTACTTTTCAATTTTAGTAAGTTCACTTAGATATTTTTTCCCAAATGTAAGTTTATTTTTATCTCTCTCGAATACAGTTTTGTCATTATATAAAAGCCATTCCTCTTTTATAACATAACTTTTTTCATCAGGCATATCCGCTACTATAAAACCATATTGATATATATTGTCTTTATGATTAAAAAGTATCTCAAATTCTGACTCTTTTGATTCCTGTTCACTCAACCTGAAACGGTTTCTTTTTACATTTAACACTCGTCCTATTTTATTATTATCACTCTCGTCCGGTTCATGGTTAAAAAACTGGTTGTATATAAAGCTTTTAAAATAAAAGATCGCACTTATCAAATTAGACTTTCCACTTGCATTTTTCCCAAATACAGCCATGGTTTTTAGTGCTTTGCTATTTCCACGCTCTATCACATGTTCTTTCATATCCTTATATGACATTGCACGCATGTCGAGAATTACCTCATCCTTAAATGATGCAAAGTTTTTAACACGAAACATCAGTAACATATATGCACCTCCCATATATACTATATGCCTATTATTTATCAATATAATATCCCATCGGCATATGTTTTTCAATATTTTATCGTGTTTTGCGATTATTATTATTTGTTTAATTGCATTATAGTGATTTTTTTATCTATAAATATCGTTTTTTTCGTTTTTTTTGATTTTATCATAGATTTAAAATTTGCGTGCGACACATTCTGCAGGATACTTACTGCATCAAAAAGAGATGTGCCTTATATTATAAAACACATCTCTTGTTATATTTATAAATTTTGTAGCCAAACGTATATCCCTTACTTACTAACCTTCCTAAAGTTCTTCTTTCCACGTCTCACAACAACGCCCTCTCCGTCGAACTTCTCCTCTGGAATAACAGTCTGGACATCTGTGATCTTCTCGCCGTCCACAGCGACACCGCCCTGCTCTACAGCACGTCTGCCCTCGTTTCGTGATGTTACAAGTCCTGACTTTACAAGAACTGATACGATATCAATGGCTCCATCCTTGAAGTCATCTGCTGCAAGTGTTACTGATGGCATGTCTGCTGCAACGCCCTTTGAGAACAGTGCTCTTGCGCTCTCCTGTGCCTTAGCAGCCTCCTCCTCGCCGTGTACAAGCTTTGTGAGCTCGTATGCAAGGATCTCCTTTGCCTGGTTGAGCTGGCTGCCCTCCCAGTTGTCCATCTTGTCAATCTCCTCAAGTGGAAGGAATGTGAGCATACGGATGCACTTCAGGACATCTGCATCTGCGACATTTCTCCAATACTGATAGAACTCAAATGGTGAAGTCTTATTAGGATCAAGCCATACAGCACCCTTCTGTGTCTTACCCATCTTCTTGCCCTCTGAGTTGAGAAGGAGTGTGATCGTCATGGCATATGCGTCCTTGCCAAGCTTTCTTCTGATAAGCTCTGTACCGCCAAGCATGTTGCTCCACTGGTCGTCACCGCCGAACTGCATATTGCAGCCGTACTTCTGGTACAGTGCGTAGAAATCGTAACTCTGCATGATCATGTAGTTGAACTCAAGGAAGCTGAGTCCCTTCTCCATACGCTGCTTGTAGCACTCTGCGCGGAGCATGTTGTTTACTGAAAAGCAGGCTCCCACATCACGGAGAACATCAACATAGTTAAGATCAAGAAGCCAGTCTGCATTGTTGACAAGGAGTGCCTTGTCCTCTGAGAAGTCGATGAATTTGCTCATCTGCTTCTTGAAGCAGTCAACGTTGTGCTGGATAGTCTCCTTCGTCATCATCTGTCTCATATCTGTACGGCCTGATGGATCACCGATCATGGCTGTACCACCGCCTATCAGCGCGATAGGCTTGTTGCCTGCCATCTGAAGTCTCTTCATCAGACAGAGCGCCATGAAATGGCCTACATGCAGGCTGTCCGCAGTCGGATCAAATCCGATATAGAATACTGCCTTACCATTATTTACCAAATCTCTAATTTCATCTTCATCTGTTGTCTGCGCTATAAGCCCTCTGGCTACAAGCTCGTCATAAATCTGCATGTCCTATAGACCTCCTACATTTTTTGTATATCTCTTTATATCTGTCGCAGTCATTTATATCATAGTAATATCTCTTATCAATATAAATTTACAATAAATCACCACACAGACAGATATTATAACATTTAACCATGTCAGGTGACAAGTAAGTTCAACCATAAATATAATCGTTTTATAATATTATCTGCCTACTTCCTCTGCAGTTTCAGTCTCCTGCCGATTCCGGCCGCCATGGCGGCAAGCAGAAAAATGTACGGCGTCGTCAGCGACTGGTTGAGGTTGAATAACGCCTGAACAGCATAACCGGCTATTCCAAGGGCAACTGCAATGCACGCACAGAAATCATGGTCAGACGAACTGAATGCCGTCCTTATCATACTGACAAATGCAGACACGATAAGTCCAACGTATGTCACCGCGCCGAGTACTCCCGTGGTTACCAAGTACTGCAGATACTCATTGTGGGCATTATCATACACGACCCCCACTTTGGATATCATCTCATCATAATATCCAGCTGTCATTATGCTCTTGACCGACTCATTTCCGTATCCGAACAGCTTATTTACCAATGGGAACTCCTTGTACGTGCTGACAAGCCTGCTCCACACATATCCACGGTAATTACCCCATGAATCGTCAAATCTGAATATCCCATCGGCCTTCACCGAGCTGAAAATGACCGCGCACACTATTCCTGCAATCACAAGGACCGAACATACCACAAGTGAGATCTTCCCTGACCTATTAAATGTGTTACCATTCGAATCTTTCCTTGACAGTCTAAGTCTCGATACTGCATAGATCACGATACGGATCACCGCAAGCACACCAGAAGCCACTGCTATCAGTTCCGTATTTCTCGCAAAATTACTTATACCATCTAACTTTGCGATACTCTCCGGCGTTGTCTTTAGAAGCAGACTCACCGCAAGAAATCCAAGTGACATCACAAGCATCAGTTCCACAAATTCCTTTATCCTGCCACGGTATGTTGAAACCAGGAGCAATATCGCGGCTGCTGCACAGACACCTGCATACGCCAGATCTGCATTTGTCACAACTGTCGCAGCCGCCCCTGTAAATACCGCAGTCCAGGCGGAGAGCTTCACCCAATTGAACTTCCATGTGGCATCACCATCATATATCCTACGGTCGTCAAGCCCCACACCAAATCCGACAGGGATCAGCACGCACAGGAAGCTTGCAAATATATCTATATTGCCAAATGTCGATATGTATATATCCATTATGCTGGATGCTAGCCCGTCCCTTATTCCAAGGAAATCTATACCGACATACTGAAAAACCGCGATTATACACGTAAATGAACCGACACACAGAAATGCCGGGAACACACATTTTCTAAGACGCAGGCCGCGTCCCATACAGACATACAGGAGCATGGCAAGGATCATAAACTGAAGTCCGCACCTTCTGCCCTCCTCGCCAGTATAGGCGGCCATTTTATCTGATGCCATCACAAACGCAAGTACATTGGCTACGAAAAAGCCAGCCATGAACCAGTCCGTTGCAACATAGCTTTTTCTGTACTTAAACATCACAAATGGCTTTTTCCCGTCAAACACATCGAGCAACACTGCCAGCACCATGAGCACCGCGTACACACACAGCGCCACCTCAAATGCCTTGTACTTAGTTAGTGTGATGTCAAAATATTTGTCGTGCATTATGAGTGGATACAGAGTTCCCATATATAACAGAAATATCGTGCTGAGCCAGTCCTGCGCCGTCCCGGAATCATCAGATTTTTTCTTACGAATCTTATCCATTTCGAGTCTCCTTTTAAAGCAGTGGCGATAACAGGTTGAGCAGCGGTCCTATCAGGGACACCTTGCTTATGTTATTTCTACACCAAAGTATGTCTATCTCCTCCGACTCCTCAAATGTTGCAAACATATCATTCTTGACATCCGCTATCGCCTTGCAGTCATAGAGCAGGGCGCCACACTCAAAGTGGTGATAGAAGCTTCTGTTGTCCATATTGATCGACCCCACCGACGCAAGCCTTCCGTCCATAATAAGTGTCTTGGAATGTATAAATCCAGGTGTATACTGGTATATCCTCACGCCAGCAAGAAGCAGCTCCTTGTAGTTGGACTGTGTCATCTTGTATATATACTTTTTATCCGGTATGGCTGGTGTGACTATTCGCACATCCACGTCTCTCTTGGCTGCAAGCTTGAGTGCCGTCATCAGCTCATTGCACACTATCAGATACGGGGTAAATATGTATATATACTCCTGCGCATCATTTATCATCTGAATATAGAGATTTTCTCCGACATTCTCTCCGGTCAGCGGACTTGACTTATAAGGCTGTACATAGCCATCCTCTATATTTGAAAAGTCCACCTCCGGCTTATAACTCAGGTAGCTTCCCTCCGAATATCTGAAATAATTCCACATCTGGAGGAACATGACTGTGAAGCTCCAGGCACCCTCGCCCTCAAGTCTCACTCCGCTGTCCTTCCACCTGCCGTACTTTGTTATGCGATTGATATACTCATCCGCCATGTTGTATCCGCCGGTGTGGGCGATCTTGCCATCTATGACCGTTATCTTCCTGTGATCTCGGTTGTTGAATATCGTTGCAAAGAAAGGCACGACCTGATTGAACGCCATACATTTGATTCCGTATGACTCAAGCTCCTTCCAGTAATACTTTGGCACATTGAACACCGATCCTATGTCATCATACATGAATCTTACATCGAGTCCCTCTGCAGCCTTTCTCTTGAGGATCTCCAGGATCGTATCCCACATATATCCCTTATCAACGATGAAATACTCCATGAAGATGTATTTCTCAGCACTCTCCAGATCCCTGATAAGGTCATCCATGACATCATCTCCGATGGCATAGTATTTTACATTTGTATGCTTATAAAGGGGGGCCTGTGCCACATGCTCCATGTAATTGCATATTCTGTACGTTGGCGCGCCCTTGATATCTGCTGCCTGGCAGACATTTGCGCCCTTTACATTCTCATACACTTCCTGCTGCATAACTCTGAGCATGTTCTTCTTAAGCCTTTTCGGTATGAGCACATGTCCATAAAGCACATACATTAAACCTCCGAGTACAGGAAACAGCAGTATCGGCACCATCCACGCCATTTTGATCATCGGGTTGGTATCCTTTGTTATGAGATGAAATACAACTATCACGCTCAAAAGCTTCAATATTCCTGAGATGTAAATGTACCTTTCCTGCAGAATTATAATTCCAAATATCATCACTGCAAGCTGCAGGACGACCAAAAAACATGTTATCACCATTCTGCTGAGAAGTTTGTTAAGTATTTTCTTCATTCACGTATAACTTCCTTTTCTACAAATGATTACTGAACTGAGATCACCTTGTAGTCCTGATCCTCAACCGCCTTTGTGAGAACAGCGTCATCTACATCAGCATTTAGTGTAACTATCGCTATACCCTTCTCGTGGCTTACCTCGGCCAGATCGACCTGTGGCAGAGCCTCCAGGCACTTCTTGACTCTTGCCTCACAGTGTCCGCACATCATACCCTCTATCTTCATTGTCTTCTTCATATCATCATTTCCTTTCTCATTTTCAATTCTATGATTATTTTCAATTATATAATTATTCTCAGTGTTATCACTGTCATTTCCCTTGCGACCTGATCCTTCATCTTTTACTCCTGCAGGTTCGCTTCTATACTTTTCCTTGATTCTGTATCTATTATTTTTATCATAAATATCAGCCAAATTCAACCTCAGCGCGTTTGTTACTACACAAAAACTTGAAAGGCTCATGGCAAATGCTCCAAACATTGGATTTAAAGTCCATCCAAATATCGGTATCCACACACCTGCTGCAAGAGGTATACCGATTATATTGTAGATAAATGCCCAGAAGAGGTTCTCCTTGATATTTCTCATTGCCGCCATGCTGAGCCTTATCGCCGCAGGCACATCTAGCAGTGAGCTCTTCACAAGAACTATATCGGCAGCATCTATGGCGATATCTGTTCCCGCCCCTATTGCAATTCCAATGTTTGCCCTCGTGAGCGCAGGCGCATCGTTTATTCCATCGCCGACCATTATGACATTTGCATCGTCCATGAGCTCTCTGACGACCTTCTCCTTGCCATCAGGAAGCACTCCGGCGATAACTCTGTCTACTCCGACCTGGGCTCCGATCGCCTTTGCAGTCCTCTCATTGTCACCTGTGAGCATGACTATCGAAAGTCCCATCTTCTGCATCTCCTCTACAGCCTTCCTGCTCTCCTCCTTCACAACATCCGCAACAGCGATTATACCGAGCACCTTTCCGTTTCCAGATTCCGGCTTGCCGGCAAAGAACATCGGTGTCTTTCCCTGTTCTGCCAGCATGTCAGCCTGAACGTCCATCTCATACGGGATCGTTGCTGATTCGCTTATATATTCTCTGTTTCCCCCCACCATCACCATTCCATCTACCACTCCGGAAAGTCCATGTCCCGGAGCTGCCCGGAACTGTGTGACACTGATGTCATTTGTCTCCCTGGCATCACTGTACGCAGGATTGTCATTCCACTCGTCAACTATGGCCTTTGCCAGAGGGTGTTCACTCTTTCCTTCAAGCGCCGCTGCCAGCATGATAAGTCTTTCATTGGTTATACCCTCCGCGGGTATTATATCCGTGACAACCGAAGTACCCTTTGTTATTGTTCCCGTCTTGTCGAGGACGACTATTCCTGTCTTGCCTGTCTCCTCCAGAGCTGTTGCAGTCTTAAACAGGATACCGTGCTTTGCACCCATCCCATTTCCAACCATGATCGCAACCGGTGTGGCAAGTCCCAGCGCACAAGGGCAGCTGATCACAAGTACAGATATTCCTCTCGCCAACGCGTAGCCAACTTCCTTTCCGGCAATAAGCCATACGATCATAGTAACCACTGCAATAGCGATGACCACCGGCACGAACACCCCTGATACCTTGTCTGCTATCTTTGCTATCGGTGCCTTCGAAGCCGCTGCATCACTGACCATGTTGATGATTTTGGACAATGCAGTGTCACTTCCAACCTGTGTAGCCCTGCACTTCAAATATCCCGACTGGTTTATGGTTGCCGCCGACACCCGGCTTCCCTTGCTCTTGTCCACCGGTATGCTCTCACCCGAGAGCGTAGACTCATCCACTGCAGAATCTCCATCAAGTACGATTCCATCAACAGGAATGCTCTCTCCCGGTTTCACCACAAATATATCTCCGACAGCCACCTCGTCTATGCCCACCGCAACCTCCGCTCCGTCTCTTATGAGAACAGCAGTCTTAGGTGCAAGATCCATAAGTCCTTTTAAAGCATCCGTTGTACGTCCCTTGGAATATGCTTCAAGCGTCTTTCCAACGGTTATAAGAGCGAGTATCATGGCGGCAGACTCAAAATAAATGTCATGCATGAGTGTCATGACCTGAGCATCATCTCCCGCGGTCTGTGCCGCCGTCATGGCAAAGAGCACATATACACTGTATATAAATGATGCTCCGGAACCCATGGCGACCAGTGTATCCATGTTTGGAGCTCCGTGTATAGCACCCTTGAATCCACTGACAAAGAACTTCTGGTTGATGATCATCACCAATATGGTAAGAAGCATCTGTGTAAGTCCCATTGCCACATGGTTGCCGTCAAAGAACGATGGCAGCGGCCAGTTCCACATCATATGTCCCATTGATATATACATCAGAGGGATCAATATTATGACAGATGCCACAAGTCTTATCTTCATCTTTGACAGAGCCGCATCGCTCTCCGACTGTCCACCGCCCGAAGTCTTGTCGCTGCTTTTCGTCTGCGCTCCGCCATCTGCTGGAGAAGCGCCATATCCCGCTTTCTCCACAGCTGATATGATATCATCCCTTGAAGCAGTTCCGTCCACCATCATGGAGTTTGTCAGAAGATTGACCTGACATGTACTTACACCATCGACCTTGGAAACCGCCTTTTCTACTCTCGCACTACATGCACTGCAGCTCATTCCTGTCACATTGTATTTGTCCAATGCACACACCTTCTTTCTGTATTACATTTGTCATTTCATCCAGTTGCATAATTTCAGTTACATTATTTCAGTTATATTATTTCATAAGTCTTGTTATCGTATTTACAAGATCCTCTATCGTGTCATCCTTGCCATTTCTTATGTCATCAGCCACACAGGTCCTGATATGCTCTGCAAGAAGTACCTTATTGAAGCTGTTGAGCGCCGCGTTTATGGCTGACACCTGGAGCACTATGTCTGTACAATAGGCATCATTTTCAAGCATTCCCTTGACGCCTCTTATCTGTCCTTCTATCCTGCTTAGTCTATTCATAAGTCTCTTGTATTCCTCATCTGTCCTCTGTCTCTTTCTGTCGCTGCAGCAGCATGTGTGTTCATCACTCATAGTATCCGCCTTTCCTCTGTAAATATTTGTACATATATGATCTTTTATTTCATTTATCTATCTTTCGTATATTTTATATACCCTAGGGGGGTATTTGTCAATTCTTATTTCTTTATTGATAATCATAATCAATATCGCTATCTTGCTTGCCTACGGTTTATAACACAAAAAAATCCCTGTGAAAGATCTGAAATAAACAGATCGCTCACAGGGATCATATTCCTGTTATTCTGTATTTACTGCTCTGCAGTTATCACTCTATAACGCTTACTCTTCTACAGCATCTGTAGTATCATCCACCTGAAGATCAAGATCATTGATATCTATTGAACCATCATCAGATGAATCTGAAGAGTCATCTGATACAGCGCTGTCATCCGCTATTGAAGCTCCGTCCTCATCGAGATCGGAATCATCTAAAGTCACATTATCATCATCGCCACCTACCACTGTACTGTCAGTATATGAGAATGACTGTGTGTTGAGTACACTCTTGAGATCGATCAGTTCTCCTGTCTCAGCATTCAGCATGATAAGCTGCAAAGGATTTGAAATATCAAGACCGTCATCACTCTGTGAACTATCACCATCGCCAGTCTTTTCACACTGTGCAAATACCCATACAGGAAGATACTCATACTTGTCTCCATCCTTTATCTTATAGTAGGCAAGCTGCACGTTGTTAAACTCTATGCTACTGTACTGAGTCTTGTTCTCAGCATAATATGTGTTGACTGCCTTGGGAAGAGCCTTCACTGCATCCTCCCATGAGATAAGATCAACATTCTCCTTCTTGTCTCCTGTTGCCTTGAAATAATCGTAGCAGTATGCTGAAACAATGCCATTATCGTCTATCTGCAGCTCAAATGTCTCATCCATAGTGTCATACCATACATCATCTGACGAATTCAGTGAATCAATATTGTATACAGATGGTGTATACGGAGCTATTCCATCAACTGAGCGCTTGTATGTGATCACATATCCACTCTTCTCAGATGCAAGTGTGTTGTATGATGTATCGCTGTACTCCCATATAAGGTCTGTGCAGCCTGTCTCAATTATGTCTGAGATTCCGCATCCAGCAAGGAAGCTCAGCCCCTGCTGTATAGCATCATCCTGGCTGACCGTTGCTGTATTTGCTGTGTCCTCACCGTCATAGTAATCGCTGCTGTAGCAGTATACTGATGATGCGCCCTCCTTAGGTCTATAATTGATTAGCTGATCTGATGGATAGTAGTCTATTGAGAATCCTCCGCTCTCTCCAGTCTCTGTTGAGTTAAATGAGATCATGTACATGTTCTCACCCTTTGAACCAACAAAGGCATCTGCAGAATAATCACCGGCGCCCTCTCTCTCATCTGTTGCCGTCTTGAGCTGCTCCTTTAGTGATGAGATGTAATCGTCAAAAAATGACTTCTCGTCATCACTTGTCGACTGCTTTGAAAGTTCCTCATAATTCTCTATCTCTCTCTCAAGATCTCCCTTGTAAGGCTTTTCCCAGCTGTATGTATATACACCGGCACTTACATCAAAGAAGTTCTCACACACTCTCTTTTTATATTCATTATCTACCTGATTCTGATTGTAGTAGAGTATAGACATCTTGTCTGTATCAGGTACTGTGATCTTGGAGGCATTTATCTTAACATCCGTAAGACCGGTCGCATCGGTGTCTATTCCCTCCAGCGCACCCTCATAGGAGTCTGGCACATCAAGTCTTGATGCAAGCTTTCCGCCACCACCTGAACCATTCTCATCATCACCCATATTGTAGTCTACTTTCTTCTTTCCGCATCCTGTGAGGACTGTTCCTGCCACAAGAGATGTTACGAGAAGCAGAGTCAACGCTTTTCCATAACCTTTTTTCTTCATATAATACCAACCTTTCCTGCTTTATAAGCACCACGACATCTATATACTCCCTGTCTTTTCAGGCGCATTTGTTAAAATTATAATATATTTTAAAGTTCGTTACAACAAATATGTCATTCGTTAACATTTGTTCAGCTTTACGCCTCGAATTTATAAAACGAAGATATCATATCTATAAGCTGCCCATTCTGTGCATCAAGCATAATTATCTGCGATGGAGGTATGAGCTCACTTATAGTGCCGTCCTCCTCCGTACTACACTCTGAAAATACCCACACAGGTGCATATTTATAGCTGTCTCCATCTTTCATCTTGAAATAAGTAAGTCTCACATCGTTGAAATTTATCTCACTGTACTGCGTCTTATTCTCTGTATAAAAGGAATTGACAGCCTCCGGCAGAGCTTTTAGAATATCATCCCATGACAGGAGTTCTACATTGCCCTCCCTCTCACCGTCCATCCTGACAGCATCAGTCCCACTAAGCGCAAATATTCCTTTATCATCTATGGTTACCGTAAAAGTCTCGTTTTCCGATTCATAGACAATATCGCTCTCTTCGTCATCCGATGCAGAATTCGTGATATCCAGACAATATACAACAGGAGTGTACACCGCCACACCGTCAACCGCCCTCTTGTAAGTTATCTTGTAACCATCCAGCTCATTGCCAATATTTTCTTCGCTCTGATCATAATACTGCCACATGTTGTCATAACAGGAAGTGCAGACAATACCGGTTATTCCGCAGCTTGCAAGAAATTCCATTCCCTGATCTATCGCTACATCCCTGCTTATCTTTGCTGCGTTATCTGGAAGTGTCATTCCATGGCTGTACTCTGAGCTGTACTGACTCGCCCAGGTTGCACCTTCCTTTGGTCTGTAATTTATGGCATCCCCCAGCATATAGATACTAAAGCCTGCAGCGCGGTCTTCTTCTTCCTCAAATGACGCCAGCCATGACACTCCATCCTTATATCCGATAAAGGCATCGGCAGTGTAGTCTCCTGCCCCTTCCCTTTCGTCAGACGCATGCCGGAGCTCCTCCTGAAGACCCTTCAGTGACTCGTCATACATAGCTTTTGTCTCGTCATCAGATGCATTTGCCGACAGCTCCTGAATATTCGCGATTTCTTCTTCCACGTCATCCTTATATGGCTTATCCCAGTCGTATACATATACTCCCTCATCCGTATCAAAGAAATTTTCACAGATACGTTTTTTATATTCACTGTCAATATGATTCACACTGCAATGCTGCACCGACATCCTGTCCGTCTCCGGGACCTGTATCGCAGCTGCATCTATCCTCACAGCCGAAAGTCCTGTTTCAGAGGATATCCCGGACACCTCTCCCTTATAGCTTTCCGGAACATTCAGCTTTGATGCCAGAAGGACTCCTGTATCTGCAGCTTCTGAATCATCCTCCAGCCCGTAATCCACCTGTTTTTTGTGTCCGCAGCCCGTAAGTCCCATTCCGGACGCAAGCGCCAGAGACATCACCAGAGCTGCACATCTGATGTAACCCCTTTTTCTCATAATCTCCCCCTGTTATTCCTTTGTTATGATAACCTTGCCATCAACAACCTGAACCTTTACCTTATTGCTGTCGATTCCCGCTGCAGCAAGCATATCCGGACTGATCTGCACACGGTTTGCCTTGTCCAGGATCGAGAACTCCTCATGTGAATCATCTGATGAGAATCCATCCGTGGACAGCTCGTTCATCCTGTCCTTATATGACTCCTTCATGATCTTCTCTGTACTTATCTTTCCATCTGCGATCATAACCACACGTCCAACCTTATTGGCAAGGCTTATATCATGTGTAACTATGATTATCGTGATTCCAAGCTCCTCATTCAGCTTTCTGAACAGATCCTGTATCATATTGGATGTCTTTGTATCAACGGCACCTGTAGGCTCATCCGCAAGAAGTATCTTCGGGTTGTTTGCAAGTGCTATTGCTATGGCAACTCTCTGCTGCTCACCACCCGACATCTGGGATGGGTATGAGTTGATCTTGTCCTCAAGTCCAACTCTGCAGAGCAGGTCGTGTGCTCTCGCATATTTGTCTTCCTTGTTGCTCTTGTCAAAGTACATTGGAACCTGCACATTCTCGATAGCTGTCATATACGGAAGCAGATTTCTAGAGTTCTTCTGCCACACAAATCCTACCGTGTGCTTTCTATACTCAACCAGCTCCTTGTCCGTCATGGCAAACAGGTCCTTGCCATCTACATACAGCTTTCCGGCTGTCGGTCTCTCAAGTCCGCCTATCATGTTGAGCAGTGTGGACTTTCCTGATCCGGACTTTCCTATGACTGCCATCAGCTCTCCATACTTGATGTTGAGCTCAAGTCCCTGAAGAGCCATTACCTCGACATCATCTGTCTTGTATATCTTTACCAGGCTGTCACACTCTATGATGTTTTCATTTGTCTCCTGACTAGGAGCGGAACCGTCCGCATCTGATGTTCCACTTTGAACATTCTCACTGTCCTGCTCCGTCTGATCCATACCATATACGAACTCTTTCTGTTCTGGCTCAATCTGTTCTGGTTCATTCTGTCCCTGTACTGCGGTATCAGGTCTTGTATCCACATTACTATCCGGTGTTATAGTCTCCGGTGTCTCATTTTTTTTCTTATTAAACAAATGCTTATCGCCCAACTATCTCACCATCCTCTATCTCGTATACCACATCTCCAAGTTCCATCAGTTTAGGGTCATGGGTAGTCATGACAATCGTTATTCCCTCTTTGTATACAAGCTCCTGGAAAAGCTTCATGACCGCAAGTCCAGACGCCGTATCCAGGGCGCCTGTAGGCTCATCTGCAAATATTACCTTTGGCTTATGCGCCACTGCCCTTGCAATAGCAACTCTCTGCTGCTCACCACCTGACATCTGATTAGGGAAGTGTGTCATTCTTGAGGAAAGTCCCACCAGGTCGAGTACCTCCCTGATCCTGGCATCCCTGTTTTCCTCATACTCAGCAAGTCTTAGTCCAAAGTCTACATTCTCATACGCACTCATGATAGGTATGAGCGCCACCGACTGGAATACGAATCCGATATTGTACCGTCTGAGTTTTTCCTTCTCTTTCTCATTCATCTGGCTGTAGACATGCTCGCCTATGATGACATCGCCCTCTGTCGGATCGTCCAGGGCGCTCAGTATGTTCAGAAGAGTGGTCTTTCCTGAACCAGAACGGCCCTTCAGTATTGTAAGCTTGCCTGCAGGCACCTGCATGTCTATGCCCTTGAGTGCATAGAAATCCTCACCGCTTCCAAGTCTGAAGCATCTCTTGATTCCTTTGGCCTCTATCATGATATCGTCCATGACTGAAGCCCCCTTCTTAAGCTCTGCGGCAGGATCAAATATATATTCTGTATTGTTTGTATTTTCACCCATAGATTAATCCTCCCCCAGCTTCAATGCCTGTGTGATATTCATCTTCTTCAGGATAGTCCTTATAACTATGAAGCAGACGATGAACATAAATATAACTACTGCTGTCAGCTTTATCAGATCGTACGGATCCACCGCTATCGATATCGCTATATTATGTGCTTCCGGCAGATATACAACAGCGACCAGCTTGACAAACAGGATCGTTGCCGCAGCTCCGACTCCGTATCCCGCCAGACTGGCAAGAACCGAGCTGAATATCTGCTCATTTATGAGCATCTTGTTGATCTCATGCATGCTCATACCCATAGCCCTGTATATACCGAACAGAAGCTCTCTCTGTTTGATGGATGTTATCCAATATATCAGGAATCCAACCATACAGAGTATGATCGCTATGATAAATGACAGTGAGAACAGACCGTTTGTGATAAGTACGAGAGGAGACTCCTGCATCTCCTTTATATCCTTATCAAGGCTGTCATACTGTACTATGTTGATATCCTCTGCATCAAGTGCCCTGAGTGCATCTTTGTAGCTCTTGCCGTCCGCAAGCCTCATCCACACCTGATATGGAGTCTGGCTGAATGCACTTACAACATACGCATAGTTTGCAACGACGAGATATCTCTCAACTTCCTCCATCTCTCCATCGGAGTTCTTCTGGTACACATACTGCTGGAATCCAGGGAATGCATCCACAATGGCACATACCGTTCCACTAGGTGATGCGATCTCCTCCTTCTCCTTGCCCTTTATCGGACTGTACCTCGCATAATTTATGGAATCTCCGACTTTGATATTGTATTTCTTTGCAAGGTTCGACGATATGATGACACCATTTGACACCTCTGCAAGATCGTTCAGATAGTTGTACCAGTGTTCCTTGTTAAGTCCGCTCTGAAGCCTTGCCGTCTCACCGAACTCCTTGGTGTTTATTCCCATAAGTACGCTGCCTGCAAGCTCCTCTCCGCCGGCCTTTATCACCGCATCATCGTCATATATGACTCTTGTAACCTTGTCACATACAGAGCCCTCGAGCTTTGTATATCTCTCAAAATCTCCCTCGGTGTAATACCAATGAGTCTTTTTATTCTTATCTATATATGTTCCTCTAGTCCACTGCTCCTGAACTACCAGGTCAGTTCCCAGATTGTAATTGATACGTTTTGTTTTATTGTCATTTATCGTCCGCGCCATATTGGAGTTGAACATTCCCATTGCAATGGTCATTACAAGGAATACAGATATAAATCCCTGTTTCTTCACCGTCCTCGTTATCTGGAGGAAAGAAGCGTATACCGCAGGTGACCATCTCTTCTTACCTATCCTGTATATCAGTCTTATGAGATACTTGATAAGTCTGAGCACGAGAAGTCCAACTGCAAATATAAACAGTGATGAGTTCAGGAATATAACCGGATCAGGTCTCTTTCCTGAGAGTATATCCAATGCGATCGTAGACTTCTGCTTGTTGTAATTGTAGAGAAGATAGATTGACAATACCACCAGGATAACATCCACAAAAAACTTCTCCCAGAACGGTTTGTAATTTACCTTTCCTGTCCTGCTCTTTTGCTCGACGATAGAGTTTTTAGCGTATTTCATAACCGGCAGAGTCACAAACAGGATCGCAATAAGGGCTGCCGCCAGACTGTATACGACCATCCACGGATCTATTCCGTAAAAGTGTGTATCCTTGAATTCAAACTTCAGGAATGAGCTGGCACTCGCCGCCATCTTACACAGAAGGTAGCCCACCGGTATTCCTATTATTATCGCTATGACCGACAATATCGCCGACTGTCCCAGATATATTCCAAGGACCTGCTTCGTGCTTGTTCCTCGGCTCTTGAGCATCGCGATCTCTCCATCCTCCATCTCCAGTATCTGGCTTGACACCATGTAGATGAATGCTAGGAGCAGTACAAGGATAGGAAGCTCAAGTACCCATATGATTATTCCTATCGTCTTGGCATCGCCTCTGTAATCTATAAGCACGTTGCTGAAATTCTGTGTAAAACTCTTGTCCGATGACTCAAATGACTTTATATAGTAGAGTGTGTCAGCTGCATTTGCATGTGTTATCTGTGAGTAATCCAGCATGTCATGCTCACTGTAGTATATTGTGAGGAAGCCATACTTTGTGATCATCTCATCGAAATCACTCTGCTTCACATATACCTGTCTGTCCAGATCTGCAAGCTGATCATACCAGAAATCATCCGAGTAATCCTTCTCCTCGAACACTCCGACTATCTGGTATTTCATAGGATTGCCACTTGCATCCTTGACATCTCCAAGTCCCGTGTCGATGGTAAACACCTCTCCAACGACCAGATTATATTCATCGAGATACCTCTGTGATATAAGACACGGATATACTCCACTCTCCGTCTTTGCATCTTCAAGGCTTACTCCGTATGTTATGTTGATGTGGTCTTCAAGATTCGGCATATACACCATCTTGAAGTTGCTTCTGTGTCCAAGATTACTCTGTGTGTATCCAGCCTCAAGGCTCAGACTTGTCTGTTCCTCTATGGTGTCGATCTCAAGGTAGTAATTCCACATCTTCTTATACTTCTCTATCCTGTTCAGAACGGACTCAGAATCCGGATACTCATCAACAGCACAGGATCCCTCCCTGCCTATTGTGCTCGGATATTTGTTCTGCTCTGTCATAGCTGCGTCAAACTTGGATGACATAAGCATGTCAAGCGCTCCGTTCTTAAACATCGGGTTACATGATGCCACCGCCACAAGGAGTACTATTCCAAGGAGAAGACATGCATTAAGCCACTTTTTATTAAGAAGTTTGTGTGATAAAAATTTAAACATCTTTTCTCCTTTCCATTACTCTGCTACAGCATCGTCCGCTGCTCCGGCTGCATCGCCTGATCCGTCATCATCTGTCACATTTTCCGATGTATCTCCAGAGTCTCCATCGGAGGAGTCTGAGGAACCGGCCGCGCCTGATGAATCAGAGGAATCACGTCCTGAAGATGGCTTGCTACCTGACGCTGATGCTGACTCCTTCGCTATCACATCTCCCTCTGAGAGACCTGACAGTATGATCGTCTGTGTCTTGCTTGCCTCGCCCAGCGTTATATACTGTTTCACGATCTCGCCGTCAAGGAGAAGCCATACATAATCATACTCTGATGAGTTGTTCTTGCTCGCCTCATGGTAGATCATATTCGTAGGTATCATGACAACATTGTCGTACACCGCTGTAGGGTAGCTTACCTGGTAGTTCTTCGTGCTCTTGTAAACATTTGCATCATCGACCTTGATGTAGTACTTCAGTTCATCGGAACCTGCACACTTTGTAATATGTACATTTCCCTGGTCATCTGTCTGTATGTATGATCTTGAAGAGTCTCCGCTTGTTCCCACGCATATTCCGCTTATCTTCTTGGTATTATCTTTCTTGCTTGTGATAGTTACCTTCTGATTGATTCCAAGCTTGCCCTCTGATACTGTAAGTGCCAGTATGACATTTTTGCTGCTGCCCACTGTGAGTACTGTCTGACCTTCCTTTATCGCAGCATCTGTGCTCGCGCTGATCTTCTTGACTGTTCCCGCCTCGTCAGCATACACGCTTATCTTACCTGTTCCATCGTTGTTCTTGTTGAGCTTTGTCTTTTTGTCGTTGAGACTTGCTATAGTCGCGTTATGAGTATATATAAGAAGCTGCTTATTATAATTCACAACATTTCTCTGGCATGTGAGCTGCTCTACCATATACAACGGATTGTCCGCATCAGTAGGTGTCGCTTTCTTCTGCTTTTGATATTCCTGTATCTGGTTATTTATGTCATTTATCTGCCCGTCATACTCTTGAAGTGATGAATTGTATGACATGTTCTCTTCCTGTATCTGATTGTCGATCTCCTTGACAGCCGCTGTTCCGCCGCCACTGTCTATCACAAACAGTAGATCTCCCTTCTTGACCTTCTGTCCCTTCTTGACATTTATAGATGCAAATCTTCCATCACATGGAGCTGCATAACTTACGCTGTTGAGATCCTCTGCCGTAAATGACTGAGCCTTCGCTGTCTTGGTGTATGAGTCAAGTGCAACTGTATACTCAATGTAGCTTGACGGCATGATCGTATCCGATGCATAGTACACAAGATCTCCTTCCTTGAGGCCGCTTACTATCTCTGTGTAATTTGCATCGCTTGCACCTACCTCCACGTCACGACGTTCCTTGTCGCTTGTGTCAGTCTTGATATACACGAAGCTCTGCCCATTCTCTTCATATATTGAGTCGTTTCCAACTGTAAGTACATTCTTCGCCTCCGATGTACTGAAATAAAGGGAAACTGAATTTCCAACTTTCAGTATCTTTTCAGGGTTCTTTACTCCCCTCAGCTGGAATCTTGTATATGGAAGACTAGACATACTCTGGGCAACCGCTATCTCCTGGTTGGTGAACTTGTATGGCTCTATGTCATACTTCTTTCCATCTACAACAGTGTACATATTCTTGTAAATACTGTATGTATCTTTCTTATATGACTCGCCTGTTATCTCAATATATGGCTGATTGTAATCGGACACGACAACAACATTCTCTCCGCCGTTCACAGTCTTATCTTCACCCTTTGCAGACTTGGCGTAGGTGACATATCCGGCGTGATCTGCCTTTAAGGTTCCATTCTTCTTCAGCTTATCCTGTTCTTCCTGCGCCTGTATTTTCTTCTTCTGTTCATAATCATACACAAGGTTATCATATCTGTGGTTCTCCTCGTTGACCGCCTTCTCAACTCTGGCTGCATCAGCGCCCTCCTTGTCATTGATCTCCTCGCAGGCTTTTATCTTCCAGTCAATCTCCGCTTGATTCTCCTGATAGATCTTCTCCTTTATATCGTGGCTGTACTTCTGTACATCATCCGACTCGCTGGTATCAGCTGATGTATCGTCAATTCCATCGCCAGTAAGTCCGCCGTCTCCCCCCGATGTATCTGTGGTGTTGTCTCCCCCTGATGCATCTGAGCTGTCCCCTGTTTCAGCAAGAACAGTACCTTTTTTCACCTCATCCCCCACATTCACATATACCTTTGAAAGTGTGGCTGAAGTCTCATAATAGTAGCTGTAATCTGTGGGAACTATCGTTCCTGTCTTTATGACCTTGCGGCCTATATCTCCGTATGTTACCGGACGGTATGCTTCATTTGTACTCACAGGCTCCATCAGTTCCGGCACCTTTTCACTTTTCTCCTTGCCGCATCCCGTCATAGTCATCGCAAACACAGCAGCCATGCACATACACATAACTCTCTTATGAAACACCGTTCTCATATTCTTCACATGTATACCACTCTTAAGATTCTGCTTTCTCAATTTACCACCACCTGCTCTCCGGCTTTAAGCCCTGACTTTACGATCGTCTTATCATCAACAGTATCACCCACTGTGACTTCCACGGCACTTCTGTTGCCGTCCTCATCCACCACGTATGCGTACTTCTTTTCATCTGAGCCGTCAAATACAGCCTTTTTATTTACATATATGACGTTCTTTACCACTGGCTTCTCTATGACCATCTTCAGTGTATCTGCCTCCGTGATGCCTGCCATATCGCTGACAGGCTGGAATGTCACCTTCTGCATCTCCTCGCCGGTTGCCTTGCTCTTGTACTTTTCGCACTTTATCAGTTTCAGTGAAAATGTCGCTTCCTGGAAATCAGCCTCGTAAACTTCTCCCTCTTTGAACTCGTAGTTGTCATTTGTCTCCGCAACATAATCAGATGATCCTGAATCGACAGTTATAAGTGTCTGTCCAGCAGTTACATATCCGTACTGAATATCAGAATCTATATATGTGACAGTTCCCGCCTTTGTGGCTATGACCTGATAGTCCTTCATACGCTCATTCTGCTCTTTTATGTACGTATCAGCCACGTCCATATCTTCCTTTGCCGCCGATATATCGCCCGAATAATCTACACTGCTGTCTATCTCTGCAAGCCTTGTATAGTGATCTATAAGCAGAAGATCCTGCTCCTTCTGTTCTGTGTACTGTTCAATGGTCTTCTTGATCTCAGTAGCCTGAAACTGTATCATCACATCACCCTTGGCTACTTTATCACCTTCCTTCACCTTGACTTCCTCTATCTTGTAGTCGGACTGCTGTATCGAATAATCTTTGCTGCTGTATCCGTCCGGCTTCAGATCAAGTGTCAGTGAGGACTGTATATCACCGCTCTGAACCTTCTCAGTGTTGAACTGCATCTTACTGTATGGTTCTATATTTATCTTCGCATCTCCTGCCTGACCATCGCCACTGCCGCTGCACGCTGTGAACGATACAGACAGCACACCAGCCAGAGCCACCGCAAATATCCTTTTGCCAAATGTAGCCTTTGCCACTCTTCATACCTCCTGTTTTGGAAAATTATATGACATCAATCTGTTAAGTTTTATCTATATTCCAGCATTGTATCTCACTTCTAATACCTTTAATGATTTTACCCCCGGGGCGTTCATATATCAAGAAATTACGTGGGAGTTAATATTAGTTAAAATACAACACATGCACTATAAATATAAATGATAAATTTTTTTCAGGGAATATTATTCTACACGATTTCAAACAATGTTCACACAAAAGACAAAAAAAATAAAGTCTCTGACCAAAATCTTCAATCAGGACTTTAAAATAAAAAGATGCGGGAGATGGGACTTGAACCCACACGCCGTTTCCAGCACTAGATCCTTAGTCTAGCCTGTCTGCCAATTCCAGCACTCCCGCATGTTTCATATGATGTTGACAATGTGTTTGTCACCAACGAATAAGATAATACCATCCCAGAACTATAAAGTCAACATCTTTTTTCAAATTATTTGTCCTTATTTTTTGAATTTTCTAGAATATCTGACTTCATGCGAAACTGAAATATGCCCACAATAAAAATAAAGCTTCACGACCTAGCTTGTCCAAGTCACGAAACTTTATTTTTGAATACGGCAAGACCGCCTCCAATATCAGATCTTGATCATGTTTGTGAGTTTCCTGTCCACATCCTTCATCAGATGTTCTTTGAATGCAGTGTAATATTCATGTGTGAACTGCGTATACAGAAACTTATTCCACAGATTGCTGCAATATGTACTGTCAAAATCATAGTATGAATCCGTGTACACCAGACCATTACTAAATCTTGTCACGTCAAGATATGGTTCCTTACCCGCATAGTTGAGCCTCATTACAAGGTTCTTCTGCTCGCTGCAGCAAGCAAATGTCTCAAGGAACATCTTCATCTGATCCTTTGTTATTCTCTCTACGAACATATGTGCCTCCTATTTAAGCATTTACTCTCTGTTGACCCACACTTTACCCTTTTCCTACGAATTATCTAATCCCCCTGTGTAATTCGTTCTGTAAAATGTGCCTAATTTTACATGTGCTATTATAGCATATCTACCATGATTATAAAACCCTAAATCATTCGTCATACATCGTCTGCACACAAAAAGGATCAGGTAAACTGCTCCTGATCCTTCTTAATTAATATACTGCATCAATAATCTATGCTAATACACCATGCATTTTACTAGCCGCATATGTTCGTCTATATTATGATAACTGTGCCTTTGCGACCTCAACAAGCTTTGCAAATCCCTCAGCATCGCTGATAGCCATCTCTGAGAGCATCTTTCTGTTGATGTCAACACCTGCCAGCTTAAGACCATGCATAAGCTTGCTGTATGAGATATCGTTCATTCTTGCTGCTGCGTTGATACGAGCGATCCAAAGCTGTCTGAACTGTCTCTTTCTCTGCTTTCTGCCAGCGTATGAAGATGTGAGTGCTCTCATAACTGACTGCTTTGCTACTCTATACTGCTTGCTTCTTGCTCCTCTGTAGCCCTTTGCAAGCTTTAATACCTTATTATGCTTCTGCTTTGCGTTCATTCCGCCTTTAACTCTTGCCATTGGTTTTCTTCCTCCTGATCTATTAGATATAAGGTAATATCTTCTTCATTACCTTCTCGTTTGTTGCGTCTGTCATTGTAGCCTTTCTAAGATTTCTCTTTCTCTTAGTGGTCTTCTTTGTTAAGATATGACTCTTATAAGCTTTAGATCTCTTTAAACCGCCGTTAGCTGTTTTCTTGAAACGCTTAGCTGCTGCTCTTTTTGTCTTTAATTTAGCCATTTTACTCTACTTCCTCCTTGAATTATATGTCTATAATAATTTAACGCTTTTGTGTTAAAAACATTATCATGCTTCTGCCCTCAAACTTTGCAGGCTTATCAACCACAGCTATCTCTGCAAGCTTCTCTGCAAAATTGTCGAGGATAACTTTGGACTGCTCCACATGTGCAAGCTCTCTTCCTCTGAATCTCAGAGTAACCTTAACCTTGTCTCCATGCTCAAGGAACTTTCTCGCCTGATTGATCTTAGTGTTAAGATCATTCGAATCAATGTTTGGTGAAAGTCTTACCTCTTTAACTTCCATTGTCTTCTGCTTTTTCTTAGCCTCTTTTTCTTTTCTAGCCTGCTCGTAGCGGTACTTTCCGTAATCTACGATCTTACATACTGGTGGCTGAGCTTTAGGGGCTATCTTGACAAGATCAAGTCCTGCATCCTGTGCCATCTTGAATGCATCTCTGGATGACATGATTCCTATAAGCTGACCATCTTCCCCGATGAGTCGTACCTCTCTGTCTCTAATCTGTTCGTTGATCATTAAATCGCTAATGACTCTCTACCTCCACATTTTTAAAATTTCGTATTACAAGCTGCTATTGTAAGCCACTCTCATAACATAAGAAAAGTGGATAGAACAAACCATCCACTTTCTTAATAAAAAGCATATTCAAAATACAGGCTAAGCCTGAAAATTCCTCTAAGCTAATTTATTTACCCGAGACATGAAATATAATCCTGAATTATAATCCTAAATTACAACCTTTGATCCTAAAGATCTGTCATGCTGAGGTGAGAGCGGATACTCTGCTTCTATGTTCACTGTTTTACACAGCAATGGTAGAATACCATATCTGCAGTGCTATGTCAATATTTTTTTATTTACATAAAGAGCTTTACATGAAGAGTCATTCCTCACTCTGTCTGTGAGTCTTCTTCATCCTCGTGGGACTCTATCGGTATGAATACCCTTGTATTCTCAGCTTCGCCATCTATCTCCTGGCCTGCCTGGGCTTTCTTCACAAAATACATCTGAGAATCAAGTCTGGTTTTTCCCCTGAGATCCTGTTTCACATATGAACCGTCAGGCTGCATAATATGTGCTTTGAGGGTGTCTGCCAGCTGTATCTGGAGTATCTCCTTCACCTTTGTCTTGAGTCCCGGATCCTCGACCGGGAAAGTGATCTCCACTCTCTTGTCAAGGTTTCTAGGCATCCAGTCAGCACTTCCCATGTATATATCCTCAAATCCGTCATTGTAGAAATAGAATATTCTTGAGTGTTCAAGATAATTTCCCACGATCGACCTGACTGAAATATTCTCAGAAAGGCCCGGGACTCCTGCCTTGATACAACATATTCCTCTGACTATCAGATCTATCTTCACACCTGCCTTTGACGCATCATAGAGCGCGTTCATGATAACCGGATCACACAGACTGTTCATCTTGGCAACTATCCTTGCCTTCTTGCCCTGTCTTGCATTCTCCGCCTCACGTCCTATCAGCATGAGGAATTTGTCCTTCAGCCATATCGGTGCAACCGCAAGCTTATTCCACTTCTTCGGCTCTGAGTATCCTGACAGCATGTTAAACACCGCAGTGGCATCCTCTCCTATGGCATCACTGCATGTTAGAAGGCCCATATCAGTGTAGAGCTTTGCCGTCTGGTCATTGTAGTTTCCTGTTCCAAGGTGAACATATCTCCTGATTCCATCCTCCTCACGTCTCACAACGAGGGCAATCTTGGAATGCGTCTTCAGGCCGACCAGACCATATATTACGTGACAGCCGGCCTGCTCAAGTTTCTTTGCCCATGCAATATTGTTTTCCTCATCAAACCTGGCCTTAAGTTCTACAAGAACCGTTACCTGCTTGCCGTTTTCTGCCGCCTGGGCAAGTGCTGCTATTATAGGTGAATTGCCGCTGACACGGTAGAGTGTCTGTTTTATCGCCAGAACATCTGGGTCATTTGCCGCTTGTCTGATAAATTCTATGACAGGTGTAAACTCATAATATGGATGGAACAGCAGTATGTCCCCCTTCCTTATCCTGTCAAATATATGGCTGTAATCACCCATCCCCGGCACCGGCTGAGGCTTGTACTTTGGATACTTGAGATGTTCAAATCCTTCTATGCCATTTACCTTCATGAGGAACGTGAGATCAAGAGGTCCATTTATCTTATACACAACTTCATCATCTACTCCGAGATGATTCTTGAGTTCCTTCAGGAGCTTCTTGTCCATAGCCTCATCCACCTCGAGACGGATGACCTCGCCCCACTGTCTCTGCTTAAGCTGCTTTTCAATCTCCTTTAAAAGATCTGCTGTCTCCTCCTCGTCTATGGAGAAGTCTGCATTTCTCATGATCCTGTACGGATATGCGCACACTATATCATAGCTCAAGAACAATTTGTCAAGGTTCTTCTCGATAACCTCCTCGAGAAGTATGATCTCGGTGACATCCTTCTCCTCCGATGGCAGTTTCACTATCCTAGGCAGCACTGACGGCACCTGAACCGTGGCTATATCGGTTACATCTTTCTTCTTATCATATATAAGCGCACCGATGTTCAGCGATTTGTTTCGCACAAGCGGAAATGGTCTGGATGAGTCGACCGCCATAGGTGTGAGGACCGGATACACATCCTTCTCAAAATATTTGTCCACATACTTCGCCTGCTTCGGCGTGAGATCCTCGTAATGTCTTACAAGCTTCAATCCATTCTGTGCGAGCTGAGGGATGAGTGATCTGTTAAGCGTCTGATACTGGTTCTTCATGAATTCCTTTGTGCTCACATGAAGCGCATCCAGCTGCTCCTGAGGAGTCATACCCGCAATATCCTTCTTGGTGTATCCCGCATGTACCATATCTGTCAGAGATGCAATCCTGACCATAAAGAATTCATCCAGATTGGATGCTGTAATGCTGAGAAACTTTATCCTCTCAAACAACGGTATAGTCTTGTCTTTCGCTTCGGAAAGACATCTCTTGTCAAATTCCAGCCAGCTGAGCTCTCTGTTATAAAAAATCGGATTCTTATCTGCCATATATTACAGCCCCCTTTTCTGCTTAAGCACAGGTTTCACGCCAAATACCTTTCTGAAAAGCTCTGTCTTTGTCCTGAATACCCCGGCCTCAAGTGTTATGTCATTCAGCGTATCGACCGTCATGGTGAGTACGCTGTCCTTACAATTAAACTTCATATTCTCTATCTTCTGTCTGTGGCTCTTGTCCAGCACATCCGCGATCCTCAGTATGGATGTGAGCTTCGCCACCTTCATATAATCCGCAGTCATCAGCGATACCTGTGCCTTGGTCTGAGATGGAAGATAATACTCATTGAACTTTACGATATTTGCTATCTCCTCCCTCTCCTTATGTGACAGTCCAAGTATCTCAGTGGACATGATTATATGATATGACATCATTGTTCCCTCGTTCATATTCACAAACTTACCGCAACTGTGGAGCATGGCAGCTATCTGGAGCTGCAACCTCTCCCGCTTTCCAAGTCCGTGTATGACCTTGAACGAGTCAAATATATCAAGGGCATTCTGCATTACGTTCTGTGTATGTCTTCTGTTGACCTTGTACTTCTTTGCTATACTGTTAGCGGACGCAATGATATCCTCGTCAAAGTCCTTATCTATAAGCAGTGTTCCATGCTTATCCATGTAATCAGCAACTATACCGTCACAGAAGGTTACATCAGGGGTTATTATATCCTCCGCCCTTGAATTGTCCAGAAATGACTGGTATATGATCGCCATAGGCAGCATGAGCGTTGCCCTCTCATACGGAACCCCATACTTTTCAGAGAGGATCTCCGGAGTAGTCTCAACAACCTTATGGTAGAGAACTCTGAACTGATCTCTTGTGATCTTGTCCACAATCTTCAGCTCAGGCCCGACCTTCTTCAGGTTCGCAATTCCATCACCGATCGCTATGATGCTCTTTATATCCTTGTCGTTTATAAAGAGATTCCTGAACTCCTCTATGAAATTCGACACGAACTCTTCCATGATATTCTCAAGGGCAACCGTATCGGCACCATATTTTGCAAGATAATCCCTGATTCTCACTGCTCCTATCGGAAGATTCTGTGTCTGTATGAGATTCTGCTTGTCAAATATGGATATCTGGAGACTTCCCGCACCGATATCGAGCAGGGCTCTGTTCTTGGTCTCCTCCTGTCCAAATCTGTACTTTGCAGCGCAGGCCTTGTAATTCATAAACCTCTGTTCCGAATTGCTGAGCACCGTAACGTCGATGCCTGTGTGCTGTTTTATCCTCTCAAGAACCATGACTGAGTTCTCCGCCTCACGCACGGCAGAAGATGCATACGCCTTATAATCACGCACATCATACTCTTTCATCTTTCTGCGGAACTTGTTCAGTATCTCGCACACCTTCACTGTTGATTTCTCTGTGATCTTGCCACTGTTGTATGTATCGCTTCCGAGCTCAACTGTACTGTTGACATAATCGATCTCCTTCGCCCCTTTTTTCGGAGTTATCTCATATATCTTCATTGACAACTCGTTGGATCCCACATCGATGGCAGCAAATATTTTATTTGCCATTTTCCCACCTCCTGTTAAATAATATATCAATACGTTCCTATGATCTTAAAATCCATTGAATCCTTTGCTATTCTTTCAAGTGCATCTATCGCAGCCGCATCCATCAGACTTCCCTCAAGAGTTATAAAGAATGAATATTCCCATTTTCTGCCCCTGAGAGGTCTCGACTCTATGCTTGTCATGTTGAGTCCGTCATGCTTTATATGTCCAAGTATGCTGTAGAGTGTTCCACTCTCATGCGGCAACGAAAAGCATATGGATATATTCTTCGACGTTTTCACATATTCTTTTCTCTTCGAGAGTATGATGAATCTGGTCGTATTGTTCTCATTGTTGACTATGTCATCCCTGAGTATCTTAAGCCCATATATATCCGCTGCCAGCGCGCTGGCTATCGCCGCCTGTGATCTGTCCCCGTCATCCCTCACCTTCACTGCACCGACCGCAGTGTTGGCAACGGGGCACTGGGTGTACCCGCAAGCCTCTAGGAACTCACTGCACTGCATAAGTCCCTGTGGATGGGAGTACACAGTCTTTATATCCGATATCTCTGCATCCGGAAGTCCCATCAGCATATGGGCAACCTTGACCTCATCGCCTCCGACTATGGTAAGACCGCTGCTGCCGACCATATCATATATTCCATTTACAAATCCGGCTGAAGAATTCTCTATAGGCAGAACTCCGTAGTCTGCATCCCCATCCTTCACAGCTTTCACAACACCCTCAAACTTTGCCACATTTATATTTTTGATATCCTTGCCAAAATAATCATGCATCGCCTGATGACTGTACGCTCCGGGAACCCCCTGATACACGACAACCGTATCACCATCCACCTTCAACTTGTCAACGAGGTGAAATTCTCGTACTATATCCGAGCTGCTGTGATCCGCCAGCATTTGCCTATCCTCATCGCCTATCTCTTTTATCAACTGATTCTTTCTGTCTATCAGTTTCTGTATCTGATCCTCAAGATCATTTATCTCTTCCAAAGTGCCCATGTATATACCTTTCCATCAACTCCAGTCTGCTTTTCAACTGTTTTTGTCAAGTTTACTTGCCAGTTCATCAACAGTGCTGCCGAGCAGAGGATGCCTCTTGTAGCCCGCTATCGCCGACAGGGGCTGCAACACAAATGCCCTTTTGTGCATCTCTGCATGAGGTATGTGCAGATCTTCGCTGTCATACACTAGATCATCAAAAAGCAGTATATCTATATCCAGGGTTCTAGGTCCCCAGTGTATTATCCGCTTTCTTCCCGCATCCTTCTCTATTGCATTGACAAGATTAAGCAGCTCCTCCGGCTCCCTGAGAGTCTCTATCTCGAGACATCCATTCAGGAAATCGTCCTGTTCAACCCCGCCATATGGCTCTGTCTCTATAAAATCCGACACCTTAGTTACCTTAGTGTATCTGTCCTTGTTGAGTTCATCTATCGCCATATCGAGGTATGATTCTCTATCTCCCATATTGGAACCAAGTCCCAGATATGCGACATGCTTTTTCCTGCTTATAGACACCGATACATTGTCGACATGTACCAAAACTGGTGCCCACGGCTTTTTGACAGTCACGTCAACACCTCGCACATCATCGTATTTCAAGAGTATCGTATCCGCAATCTCCTCCGCCACAGTCTCGATCAGCTTATAATTCTTATTCTTCATGATATCCTGGATATCATTACACACCAATCCATAATTCACCGACTTATCAAGGTCGTCCGATCTTCCCGCGGCTCTTGTAGACACATGCATCGACACGTCAACTATGAACTTCTGTCCAAGTACAGTCTCCTCGCGGTACACTCCATGATGGGCGAATATCTCAAGTCCCTTTATATTTATTTTGTCCATATCTGTCACCTTCTATCTGACTGACGTCTTCTTTCTAGCAGCTTTTATCTGTCGCCTTACAACTGGCATCTTTTATCTGGCATCTTTTATCTGGCATCTTTTATCTGGCATCTTCTATCTGGCATTCAGCATTGCATATGTCATCTTGAGTGCCCTGTAGTTGCTCTTTACATTATGTACTCTGAAGAAATCACAGCCCTTTACAAGTCCTAGAACAGATGTCGCCACCGTTCCCTCCTCACGCTCTGTGACGGGAAGATCAAGTGTGAGACCTATCATGGACTTTCTCGAAGTTCCAAGTAATATAGGAAGCTGCCACTTGTGGAGCAGCTCCAGATTGTTCATCAGGAGAAGATTCTGGTTCAAGTCCTTTGCAAATCCAATTCCGGGATCTACCATGATCTTATTTCTATCTATTCCTGCCGCAAGTGCCATATTCACAGACTCATCCAAGTCTGCCACAACATCGGCAAGATAATCAGTGTAATCTGTGTTATCTCTGTTGTGCATGAGACAGCAGGACTTGTCGTACTTTGCGATGACTCCTGCCATCTTGTCGTCGTACTTGAGTCCCCATATGTCATTTATCAGATCTGCACCTGCATGTATACCCGCCTCTGCAACGGCTGACTTGTATGTGTCAAGTGACACTGCAACGTCAAATCTGCTCTTTATCGCCTCTATGATCGGGGCTGTTCTCCAGGTCTCCTCCTCATCTGAGATCTTTGTATATCCAGGTCTTGTGGATTCTCCGCCTACATCGATGATGACCGCCCCCTCGGCTATCATCTTCTCGGTCGTCTCAAGTGCTGTATCCATGGTATTGTGCTGACCGCCATCCGAAAACGAATCCGGCGTGACATTCAATATTCCCATAACATACGGCTCTTCCCCTGTCTCAAAACTTTTGTTGCCTATTATCATCCTTTTATCCTCCAATCGCTGTGTTTATTCACAAACGTATTTTCCCTTGTTATAGAACATCTGCCATTTTAATTCTAATATATTATTCTAATATATTATTCCCTTATTTCTCTCAGAATCCGGCCAGTAACACTCATCTGCGGCTGCACAATCGAAACAATTTCTAGATAACTTGTCCGCCTTGTACAGAAAATATGCCAGTCCGTGTCTGTCTGCTCCGTCCGTGTTATGTGAGCCTATCGCGTCACAGATAATTTCCGTCTCATCTTCTTCAAACCCGCACTGTCTGAGTATATCACCGGCATAACGCACACTCAGGATATGATGCTCCATTCCCGTATTATCCGGGTCCGCCCGCCCCACATCGTGAAGCAATGCCGCAGCATATATAAGCTCTCTGTCTATACCTGCGCCTTCATCCATATCTAACATATAGGCGATCCTGGCAACATCCAGGCAGTGATCCAGCCCATGACAGCAGAATATCCTGGCAAGCTCCCGTTCTCTTATCATACCCATAAGGAAACGGTAGGTCTCATTTTTCAGTATATTGTCAATTCTCTGCATAGGTGCCTTAGTCATTTTCCCGTCCAGCCTCCATATCACTTCCATGATGATAGTCTTTTTTATAGCATCCGTGTTCCGCCCTGTCGATGATCGGTCCGATAAATGACAATGAGCCAAATATAATCACGACCGGATCTTCAACTTCTGATGATATCCGAAGTGCCTGTTCCACTGCATCATCCACATCATCCTGCACATAAACCGAATCAATATACATTTTTGCAAGTTCTCCGAGTTCACGGTTGCTGAGTGCTCTCGGATTATCTGGCTGAACAGCTATAAAGCTTCCAGCCCCAGGCATCATGATCTCAAGCATCTGTCTGTAGTCCTTATCCCTGAACACACCGCATATATATATAAGATCCCTGCCGGGAAAGTATGTGTCTATATTCTTTCTGAGCGCTCTCCATCCCCCCGGATTGTGCGCTCCATCCACATATACCGGTGGCACATCCATCAGCTTCTGAAATCTGCCCTTCCACCTTGTCGCGGCAAGCCCGTCTGATATATTCACATTTTTCAAGTCATACCCTTCTTTTTGAAGCATATAAGCAGTCTCCACAGCAACTACGCTGTTGTATATCTGATAGATTCCCGGAACAGCCAGATCGTAGGTATTCCCCTTATATATATAGCTACTTCCGTCAAGCCCACTGTGCAATATACCTATATCAGATGGATTCACCATGACCGAAAAGCCTGTTGTTGCATTTTCGTCACATTTCTCGATCCATTGTGGCATAAGATCTTCGTTTACGGGATATGCCACACAAGGCACATCCTTCTTCATTATCCCCAGCTTCTGACTGTATATCTTCTGCAGAGTATCACCAAGAAACTGTGTATGATCCATACTTATACTTGCAATTATAGTACAAAGTGGACTTTTGCAGACATTCGTTGCATCCAGAAGTCCACCCATACCGGTCTCCAGCAGAAGTATATCCACATTCTTATCCATAAAATAGCAGAATGCGATGGCCGTCTCCGTTTCAAACGATGTCGGTCTGTTAAGGCCATCGGCAGCCATAGCATCTGCCACATTCTTAACACGCTTAAGATACACAGCAAATGTATCCTCATCCATGTATGTTCCGTTTATCTGAAATCTCTCAAGATAAGTGAATATCGTCGGTGATATGTATCGTCCGACCACATACCCTGCATTCTCAAGTATTCCATCGAGAAAAGCGCATATAGATCCCTTGCCGTTCGTGCCGGCTATGTGGACTACCTTCACTCTATTCTGCGGATCTCCAAGACGTCTCAGCAGCTCTTTAATACTGTCAAGTCCCAGCACACTGCCAAGCTTATCTGTATATTCTATATATTTTCTTGCCTCTTCATATGTCATATATGGGTATATCCCCTTCCTGTCCCTATCGGTGTCTGACAAGCGGAGCATTCTCATCTATAGGCAAAAGTGTGAACCCTTCCGCCCGCAGTTCATCTATGAGCATCTGCAGCGACTCCACTGTACAATGTCTGGCATCCAGATCATGCATAAGTATCACGACATCATCATGGCAGACCGCATCCTTCATGATATTGTCCACCAGCTGTTCCGGCGTGTAACTACCGCACACCGCGTCATTGTTAAGTGCATTCCAGTCATAATATATCAGCCCCTGAGACTCCACATAGTCTATGAGTGTATCCATATCCACCTTAGACACAGTGTTGGAACTTCCGCCTGGAAATCTATAATAAACGCAATTGACACCTGTTACATCATACAATAAATTTCGCAATTCCTCAATATCTTCAGCGAAATCATCCAGGCTTGCGTATATTTTGTCATAATCATGGGTGTATGAGTGAAGGGCCAGCGTGTGACCTCTTCCAACTATATCCCTGTATGTATCATAATACTCATCGCCCCTGCCAACGACAAAGAAAGTCGCTTTCACGTCATTTGCATCAAGAATGTCCAGTATCTCTCCGGTATTTCCGGATGGGCCATCGTCAAATGTAAGGTACGCTCTCTTAGTCTCCGCCTCCTTATCGCCATCTGTGGCCACCTCTTTCAGCGGGCTGAATACCGGATTTTCAACATCGTGGATACCTCCGGATGTATAGAAGCCCCATCTCGACTGACTGACGATATAATAACAACAAAAAATGATTGCTATAAAAATCGCAACAGCCAGCATGACGTACTGCCATGAATCAAACAATCTGTGCAGCGAGTCTCTATTCTTCAATTTTTTCCCCGTCTAACTTCCTTTTTTCTATTATATTATGCTTATTCTTTCTTTATGAACAGATTTATATTCACTGCATAATCCTGTTTCCATCGGGAACAATAATAGCAAAATCTAAATACAAGGAGAATGTAAACCATGAAAAAATTCACGAAGAAATATCCAGATCCAAAGCGAATCCTGCTCACAGCCGGTATGGCTCTCACAATGATCGCCTTCTGCGGATGCGGCAATTCATCTGATGCAGGAACCACAGGAAGCTCTTCCTCCTCTTCAACTACTCAGACATCAAACGCCAACTCAGAGACATCATCAGAAGCTGAGAAGGACAATACAGGCTCAGGCGATGACAAGGGAATTATCGGCGGAGCTGCCGACGCTGTGAAGGATGTAGCCGACGGCGTGGCTGACGGTGTGAAGGATGTCGCTGACGGTGTGGAAAACACTGTATCAGGAGCATTCGGTTCATTCGATGATGCCCAGGACTGGTTCATGAACCAGCTTCCAAATGAAAATGGAAGATTTGAGGTAGCCAACAGTGACAAAGATCTCACAAGCTTCTCAGGCGACCGCACAGGCTACCACATCGAACTCCACGACAACAACAGGGACGGCGATACTAAAGTCGGCGATTTCTATATCGACTCCAACAACGGCAAAGTCTACAAGTCAGACGAGCACGGAAAGACATTTGCCGAGTACGATTTCTCTGATTTCAAGTAATCAAAAACTCACAGACAGAAAATGCTGCCGCGGAAATACATCCGAAGCAGCATTACATACCTTATTCCTGTGTTTCATTGTCCATTATCTGTTGCTGTGGCTGATCCTTGGCATCCTTAATGACCTCTCCTGTCACAGGATTGATCTTTACCCCCATCTGCTCAGCTATCATGGTGTACATATCAAACTCACGGTCCCGGGCTTCTTTCTTTCGCTTTTTCATGCCCCTTGATCTTACCATCTCTACGATCCCGAAGCCTATCATAAGCACGCCGAAGAATATATATCCCGCCATCCGGTTAGTAAAAAAGGCTCTGGTGACACTCAGAACACCGATGCCGACCATGACTATTCCCATAACAAAGTTAAACAATCTTCTCACACCACCTATCTGTTTATGAATACATCTTCCCCGGATTTTTCAAGCATCCTGTCATACTGTTCGTACATATACTGGACGCTGTTCTCCAGGAGGTGATAATGCTTGATGTATGGTACGAGAAGAACCATGAATGCCAGCGCCAGGATGAGGAGTGAAATATTTGCTGTCACAACAAATGCTATGCATGTGATGACCGTCAGCACCGCAAACAGAGCCAACACTATCAAGTGTATAAGCCTCTCATGCATAAAGAAACCTATCTGCACAAGATGTCTGTCCATCTCTTTTTTCACATCTATATCATCCCGCTCTAAAAGGGCGTCAACATATGCTATGTATCTCTTTATTCTCTTCGCCATATCTATCCCTCACAAGAAACCTGTCAGTTCATCACCTTGTTCATAAAATGTTCCCACTGGGCTATGACCTTGTCATAATAAAAACTGAGAACATATGACTCTTCTTCGACATCTATTATCATCTGGAAACACTTTCTTTCACTGGACTTTTCCCTAGGTGTTGCGGCAAAAAATATAACTTTGCCCTCAAAACTCTTCATGACCTCGTCATAGCGGGACTCATCCACCGGTCTGTCCGGAACGGTCTCCACGAGAACATCATTTGCATCATAATACTTGTGTCCCTCAAGGAGTATAGCCTCCACCTCCGGGTTTACAAATCTCACCTGCATATCTCTGACATATCTGTCACTGAACAGTTCATTTGCCGAATTGTTCTCCCTTACCATCGCTCCATCCAGCTCAAATTCCAGTATTCCCTGCTTGGCGGAAAATACGCATCTCACTATGGCAGCATCACGAAATGATATCGTATCTATTTCATCAACGCTATTGTACTTCATATCTACATCCTCTTACAAAAATTAGTTCATAGCCTTCTTTATCGCTGCAAGAAGTTCATCATATGTCTCAAATGCCTCGAGATCAGGATTGTCAGCCTTTATCTGATCTGTGCTCTTGAACAGGAAACCTGCCTTACTTGCATATATCATGCCAAGGTCGTTATGGCTGTCGCCGCTCGCTATCGTATCGTATCCGATCGACTGAAGAGCCTTGACCGTTGTCAGCTTGGACTGTGGACATCTCATCTTGAATCCTGTTATCTCACCGTCATCTGCCACGATAAGCTCATTGCAGAATATTGTAGGATAACCCAGCTTCTTCATGAGAGGTCCTGCAAACTGTGAAAATGTATCACTGATGATTATTACCTGTCCTATCTCTCTGAGCTCGTCCAAAAACTCCTTTGCTCCAGGTATCGGATCTATCTTGGCGATGGTCTCCTGTATCTCCTTGAGACCGAGGCCATGCTCTTTGAGTATTCCAAGTCTCCAGTTCATGAGCTTATCGTAGTCAGGCTCATCTCTTGTCGTCCTCTTGAGCTCAGGTATTCCGCTTGCCTCAGCAAAAGCTATCCATATCTCTGGCACCAGTACTCCCTCTAAATCAAGACATGTTATATACATACTTCTTCCTCCATCTTCTTGTCTGTATTTTTTATGATCATGTTCTGCATATCAGGTCACCCATATCATACGGGAAACCACTCACAGTTTTTTCATTATAACACGAACCATGTGCTCTAACAATCACGAATGTCCTTGTATCGTGTATAACAGTATCTGTAGTCCGCAACGACCTGTCCAAGCTGTTCCTCCGTGGATATCCGCATATGTCCCGGTTTCAGATACACGCCTCCCATAACTCCATTTCTGATCAGCATGCCCCTGCTTCCCACAGTATTTACTAGTTGCTTTCCTGAGTTTTTTCTTATATCCATATACGCATTCCAGTTGTCCTGCAAAGCTTCTATATATCCCGGAATATCCCTGCCGGATATCATCAGCCTGCTGCCTCCATAGCGCCGATCCGGTCCTGGGAAAAAATACTCTATCCTCACATCGCCTCCACATATCACCAGTTCACCGCCAGATCTCAGTTTTTCCCTGACAGCCGTTTCATTTCCCATATTGCATCAAACTCCGTTATCATTTGTATTTTTACTCTATATCCTACACATTTCTGAGACTTTCAAATGTGTTGTATATATTCAGCAGGCCATATCCCCACTCCGGATTTGGATAGCTCCTTATATCGAGCAGTCCGCCGGAAGCTCCAGGTCTTACCGCGCCCCTTATGAGATAATGTCTTATCTGATTTCCATTTATGGTCCTCACATCCATTCTGTCATAGGACCATTCCAGAAGCAATATACTGCATCCGGCTGCATATGCCGCCGCTATGGAAGTCCCGCTCCTTATGACAGTCTCATTTCCAGGTCCATCCCCGCTTATGTTGACACCAGGAGCAAGAAAATCTGGTTTGACGCGTCTGTCCGCAGTGTAGCCTCTGCTGTTGTCTATATACAGATTACCATTTGTATAGTCATATGCGCAAGCACATATCGCTGTCTCCGCACTGGCGGGGCTTGTTATCGTGGTTCGCGGATCGCTCTTCACAAATTTTGTTTGGGGACTTACAAATGCGCTGATCGGAAGCCACGCGTTGAAGCTCAGCTCCGTTTCTCCAACACCGTACACCCTTATTCCCCATATACCATTTGCAGGTCTGATAAAGCGGAGCATTATGAGTTCCTGCCCCGCCGCATCCTCTATGAGAAAATAATCCACATACACGGTTCCACCGCCAAATATAGGTTTGATGACGGTGCTTTTGTCATATCTGGGAGATACCCGTTCTACATACTCTCCCCCTGGAACTTCGAGCGCAACTGAGTACGTGTTTGCAGCGCTCCCCCATATCTCAAGCGTGAGACTGTCGTTGTTTGCGATATCTATCTCTACTCTATCATATCCTGTACCGACGCCGGTGTCATCATCCGCAGTGAGACTCCCCGGAATGATACTGTCTGTCTTCAGCCCGATCACCCCCCGGTAGTGATGTCCCGCTCTCCCCTCATTTCCGCCAGGAACAGCAACAGCAAGTCCCTTCAGATCTCCTATATTGTTGATATACTTCTCCAAAGCGCCAGCTCCAGTATGACTTCCACTGTTTGACCCCCATGCCACCAGCACACACATTGGCCGTTTGAGCATATGCTGAATTCTCAGCAAATACGCTATAGCCGTCATTATGTCAACTTCACTGCAGGCAACCGGCTCTTGGGGTATACCGTACAATTCGCGCAGATTTTGTTTTGCCTGTTTTAATTTCACCATTATAATGTCCGCATCCACCGCAACACTCATCGCCGTTTCGCCGCAGAAAGTGCCATGTCCCGTCACATCGGTAATAATCCTTCGTTCCTCATCTATGGCAGCCTGTATCTCCTCCGCACTATACTCCAAGCCATAGCCGTATGTAGCGGCGTCAGTACCCTCTATCGTCTGATCCCATGCCGCAAGTATCCTGCTTTTTCTGCCCTCACGCAAAAATGCGCCGTTATAGATATCCAGGCCGCAGTCAACTATACCGAGAAGCATGCCCTCTCCGGTAAGTCCAAGTATACTCTGCTGCTGAATGTTTACTGCCCCTATAGCTTCCAGCGCACCTACATCATCCATAGGTCCATATACTTTTGGAAACAAGGTATACTCCAGTCTTGAAAAACTCTCCATGTGATCAGCAGGTTTTCTCTGAAACACAACAGCGTACCTGCTGTCTATAAGTCTTATCTGATCCGGGGTGTAAAATGCCATCAGTGCACTGCTATCCCCATTGTACTCCACTATATATTCTACATAATCCTCTGAATAGGCAGCATCCGCTATCATCACGCACCTCGCCCATAAGACAGTTATTATAATATATGATAAAATTTTAAAAAAATTCCCACGAAATGTAGCTGAAAAATATTTCCATGTCAAGCACACATCGCGGGAATTTACACTGCATCGTCACACCTAATACAGCTTCATATTTTTATTTCTTTGTACTTATATACTTGTCAACCTGCTCTTTGAGTATATTAAACTGACATGGTCCGGTCTCCAGTATAACAGTATTGAACTCCTTGAGATCAAACTTTGATCCCAGCTCCTTCTCTGCATAATTCCTGATGGACTGCATCTCATAGTAACCTGTTGAATAACTCTGATATACCGCAGGATCTCCAACCATTGTCGTGTACAGTTCCTCTGCGGCGTCTCCGTTCAGTCCCTTGCCATTCAGATAATCCTTTGCATCCTGAACACTCCAGCCCTCATAATTGATCCCTATATCAATTCGTCCACACACAAGGTAGTTCAGCTCGTCATTTATCTGGTACAGTCTCGCAACATCCTCTGAATTGTCCACACCATCAAATGTATAATAGCTTATCGCATCGTAACACGCGTACATAGCCCATCCCTCTTTGTATCCAAGGAAACTGAGCACAGTCCTTATCGGCTCCGGATCAGTTGACATATAATATGCATTTTGTAGCATGTGTCCCGGATATCCTTCGTGGGCAAGTGTCGTCCACATTCCATCCGTATGCTTACCATTTACCCTTATAAGATTGTTGTCCTGATCATCTATGGCAGGGGACATATAATACGCAAGTGTGTTCTCCTGTATGTCCTCAAGGCTCTTGTCAAGCTTCTTTGCCGTGTAGCTTATCTTCCCCATATCGGGATAATGATCTGTGGCGGTTCCCATGAGTTTATTGATTATCTCCGTAGGATCCGCATCATTGTACTCTGAGAACAGATTGTCATAATTGCTGTACAGATATTCATATGCCGAATAGTCCGTCATGGCTATGGATGTCATCTCGGTTATAAGCTGTGAAAGGTTCTCATCCAGCATCTCTGCCACTTCGTCAGGAGTCTTATCTGTTCCCGCGGCATCCTGCAAAAGGTAAGTATAGTATTCCTTTCCGCCCTCATAATTGCACAGACCACCATCGTTCTTTCCAGTTCCCTTGAGAGATGTCAACACGTCTATGACATCCTGGAATGCCGGAAGCAGGCTCTCTGCAACTGCCTTCTTGTTCTGCTCCTCAAAGTCCTGGATCTCATCCTCGGTCAGGAAACTCAGGGACTCAATATTATCGTTGAAAGTCTGTATCATAAAGTGATCGTCCTTATTTTTCAAGAAATCTTCGCACTGCTTTATGACCTCATCACACACATCATCACTCATAAAGTACCCCTTTTCCGACTTGACCTTTTCAAATTCAAGATAGTCGTCAAAGTAATCTCTTATCATACCAAGCACTTCTATATATCGCTCCACGTCTCCTTTGTCGTCAAATCTATAATCTGTGAAGTATGTAGAAATGTTCGACTGCAATCCCTTCATCGGAGAAAATGGCTCACTGAGATATATATTGAGGAATCCCTGTTCCTCATTCTCCATATACTGTTTGAGAATATCATAAGTCAGCTGCTGGTTCTCTGTGAGATCATCCCGATCAAATGATTTCAATTTCTCATATGTATCATCAAATTCAGACTTCTGTTTGCGGATTCCCTCCTCCGTCATATCGTTATCTCCAAGGGAAACCTCTGGCTCCAGGATTCCAAGTGCCTCTCCGTCCTTTATCTCATAGTTGTATGTGAGTGTATCCGATGTCACGCTGTCAACATACTCATCATGAAGGAACTCCTCAAACCTGTTCTGCTCATCAGTATAGTCATCCGCATTGTCCTTTGTCACCCCAAATATATCTTTCACATCAAACATGTGTGAACTGCACGCAGTTGACGATGCAAGCAGCGCTGCCGCCGCAAGTATGACTGCCACTCTCTTTATTTTCTTTGCTATTTTGATCTTAAACATATTATCTCCTTACTATGTATTCCCCCACTTATGCTATCTGAATATTGTATGACATATCTCCCCCAATTGTCCATTAATTTGGATTAAATTTTATAACTGTTAAGAGCCGGTCTCCAAAATGACTTGCATTTCAGATACCGGTTTCCTCGCTCTTTAAGTTTATCTTTATGCTTATCTCTATGATTATTATAGATTTTTCAGATATTACAGAATTCCAAGTCCGTCCAGAACAACCTTTATTCCTATGAGTATCAGTATGATACCTCCAGCAAGCTCCGCTTTCGACTTATATTTCGTTCCAAATATACTTCCTATCTTCACTCCAGCAGCCGAGAATATGAATGTGATACATCCTATGAATATGACCGCAAGCACAATATATAATGTAGAGAGTTTTAGGAATGCAAATGACACTCCAACTGCAAGTGCATCTATACTTGTCGCAACTGCAAGTAGGAACATCACCTTTGCACTCATATCGGCATTTACTTCTTCCTCTCCGCCAAATGATTCCTTTATCATACTGCCGCCTATAAAAAGCAGGAGCACAAATGCTATCCAGTGTGACCATTTGCTTACAAGGTCGGCAAAGAAACTTCCAAGTACGTATCCAAGTGTTGGCATAAGCGCCTGGAATCCTCCAAACCACACACCGGCAATCACCATATGTTTCACCTTGATGTCTCTTAGGGAAAGTCCCTTACATATGGACACCGCAAACGCGTCCATTGATAAACCTACGGCCAGCATAAACAGTTCGACAATGCTCATAAATTTTCCTCCAACTCATTTCAACGTCTCTTTAGATACAAAAAGAGACTTCCGGGACAGCGCTATGCTGTCCAGAAAGTCTCATCATCTACAGTAATACCAGATTCACGCCGCCATTTGACCGGCTTGCTGTCAATCATTATGTTGATATCACAACGCATATATACACCTTGCGCTGACTACTCCCTTAATGAACGCTGGTATTCTATCATACTGATAATTTTTTATCAAGTATTATTTACCCCACATATTATTTTCCCCATATTATTTTTCTTCCAAGGCCGGAGTTCCCCTGAGTTCTATGATTGGGCTACCTTTTCCGCGAATGTAATCACCAGTTATGGTGACCCTTCCTATGGTGTCATCCCTCGGTATCTGATACATGATATCAAGCATAAACTTCTCAATGATGGCTCTAAGCGCTCTGGCTCCAGTCTTTCGCTTCACCGCCTCGCTCGCTATCGCCTCGTATGCGCTGTCATCAAATCTAAGGTCAACCTCATCAAGAGCAAGCAGCTTCTTGTACTGCTTGAGGATCGCGTTCTTTGGCTCCTTCAGTATCTTGATATACATATCTTTGTCAAGCGCATCCAGCGTGAACACTACCGGAAGACGTCCCAGGAACTCAGGTATCATTCCAAAGTCTCTGAGATCTTCAGTCGTCACCTGTCTGAGGAGGTTTGGCTCATCATCGTACTTATCCTTGAGCTCGGCCTTAAATCCCATCGATGCCTGCTTGCTTATCCTTCTCTTTATTATATCCTCAAGATCCGGGAAAGCACCTCCGCAGATAAATAGGATATTTCTCGTGTTGATGGTCGTCATAGGCACCATGGCATTCTTGCTGCCCGATCCAACCGGGACCTCAACATCCGCTCCTTCGAGGAGCTTCAGAAGTCCCTGCTGAACTGACTCACCGCTCACATCTCTGCTGTTGCTGTTCTGCTTCTTTGCGATCTTGTCTATCTCGTCTATGAACACAATTCCACGCTCAGCCTTCTCCACATCATTGTCCGCAGCCGCAAGAAGCTTTGAGAGAACACTCTCCACGTCATCGCCGATGTAGCCCGCCTCAGTGAGTGTAGTTGCATCTGTTATGGCAAGAGGAACCTGAAGAAGCTTTGCTATGGTCTTTACTATATAAGTCTTACCGCATCCTGTAGGTCCAACCATGAGCATATTTGACTTCTCGATCTCTATATCATCCATGGTATCCGTAAGGACCCTCTTATAATGGTTGTACACGGCTACGGATATTACCTTTTTTGCATACTCCTGTCCAACGACATACTCATCAAGCATGGCTTTTATTTTGTGCGGTGCAGGTATGGTCTTAAGTGACAGCTCCTCCTGCTTTTTCTTCTCTTTTGGCGCTTTCTTTTTGACCTTCTGTGACTTCGGAATATCATTCTGCGCCTTGAACTTTGACATATCGATGTTGCCAAATGGCATATTAGTAAGATCTATGAACTGCATGTTGCCAAGCCCAGGCATATTGCCAAAACCTGAACTTGTGAAGCTGTCAAATGATCTCTGCATACAGTCAGGACATATATTTATATCTCCCGGCATATGTATGAGTTTGCCTGCAACGCTCTCAGGTCTGCGGCAGAGATAACAATATTTTTCATATTCGTCATCACTATTGTCAGATGTCTCACCACCCGTTTTTTTTGTTTTATCATCCTTGGTTGCATCATCCTCGTTGTTCGCATCATCCTCGGACTCATCTGCCGAATCAACAATATCATATGCTGAATCAGTATCATCATATGTATTGTCAGCAGACTCGTCGTATTCATCTGTATATTTATCCGTCATTATCTTCTTTATCCTCCACAATTAAAAATCTATACTTTTTTGATATAATACCATATACTCGATGTATTTACCAACCCATTGAAATATGAAATTCCTGTAAACTCCGCGCCCGCAGCGCGGAAATATTCCCCAAATACTTTTCGTATACTTAATAAAATAAAGCGCTGCAGTATGAAAGTCTGTTATTTTATCCATTACCTCTTTAAAATTCTTTTAATATTTTTGCATTTGCCCAACAGTATAGAATTGATTTTTTTGCTATGCTATAATTTGACTAAGCAAATGCAATAGACCGACGTAAATAAAAGGAGGACTGTAAAATGAAAAAACTTGAAATTGTAGTTCGTTCAGAAAAGCTTGACGATGTGAAAGCCATCCTCGACGAGTGCGAGTCAACAGGTGCTATGGTTTCCAATATCATGGGTTATGGTAATCAGAAGGGATATAAGACAACCTACAGGGGTAGTGAATATGTTGTAAATCTTATTCCCAAAGTAAAGATCGAGACGATCGCCGCTGATGATGTGGCCGACAAAATAATCTTTAAGGTATGCGAGAGGATCTCCACTGGCAAAATCGGTGATGGTAAGATTTTTGTATACGATGTTGCAGATGTTGTCCGTATCCGTACCGGTGAGCGCGGAGAGACAGCACTCTAAAATTCGATATCCAGTATCATTCCTTTTCTAACTTTTGCAGCCGGCCGACTATGATCAGCCGGCTGTCTTTATTTACGCGAAGCAACGAGCCAAAGCCTGTGCTTACATGATGCTTTGGAGGCTGCCGTGATGACTTGAGAACCACGCAGAGCGTGTTTCTCATAGTTTTCGCAGACTTTTATATTGGATTTTTACATTGAACTTTTAACGCTCCTATTCAGTCTTATAAAATTTCCAGGCGTATACCCTGTATACCACTTGAATTCACGCTGGAAATGTGCCTGGTCTGAATACGCCATTTCTTCCATATAGTTTGTTATGCTCTCATACGGATCCTCAAATATCCTTTCTGTCGTCTTTCTTATCCTTACTATCTTTGAAAATTTCTTCGGTCCCTTTCCAATATTTTCCGAAAATATCCGATGAACATGGCGCACTGTGCAGCCTGCGGCATCCGAGAGTTCAGGCAGTGACATCCTGCCATTGCTGCCATACACTAGATCTGCCAGTTCCGCCACTCTATGTGCTGTCTTTTTCTCCTGCGACCACAGCAATTCATCAGCTTCTATCACCCCGGCAGCTTCACGTATAAGATTTTCAACACCAGAGACATCTATCCCTTTTCTCCCACATCGGGTAAATAGCCGCTCCAGTTTTCGGCGCAGACTTCCACCTACTGCCATTTTTCCAAAACTTATGTCAGGCTGAACTACCACAAATGCACAGCCCCCCTCTATGATATCTGCATGCTCGATATCCTGAAGCTTCACCTCGCGCACATTCCCCGCTATATATAGAAGACATACACCGGCAAGTTCCTGAGGTACGAGCCTGATCCCCGCAAGGCTATACCCTGCCGCTATAGCCACTTTCCTTCCATCTTTCCGCACTTCGCAGTGTCTGATCTCGTCACAAAAATTAACATTCAATAAAATCTGCTGCACAATTTTGATCCTCCGGATTATTCTTTTATCTTTGTCGCCTGTTTACCTTTATTAAATTAAGCATGTGGTAAATAAAATAAGGTATATCAATTAATGTCCGATTTTTTCAATATTTTACCATATCTCAATACTATACTCAACCCAAGTTAGTAATTGAGGTGTGGCACTGAGATACAGATATCAGTCAGATATCAGTCATATCTCAGTGACGTACGATCAGATATTGTGTACACAAAGATGTGTTTTACTGGGAATATCCCGGTGGGACGCATCTTTTTTTATTATCTGATCACTTCCACAACAATGCAATGTATTAAAAGGAGGAATGATTATGGAAGACGTAAGCACAATTGTTTTTGGAGTATGGTTCCTTGTCGGAGCCGCATTGGTATTCTGGATGCAGGCCGGATTTGCAATGGTTGAGGCCGGTTTCACAAGAGCAAAGAATGCCGGAAATATCATTATGAAAAACCTCATGGATTTCTGTCTAGGTACAGTTTCATTCATGATCCTCGGTTCATCGCTTCTCATCGGAAGCAGTGACTGGGCTCTCGGAGGGTTCATCGGAAAGCCATCCCTTGATCTGTTCCTTCACTTTGACAACTATGACTGGTCAAGCTTCGTATTCAACCTTGTGTTCTGTGCAACAGCAGCAACCATCGTATCCGGAGCCATGGCTGAAAGAACAAAGTTCTCAGCATATTGTATATACTCAGCTATCATCTCACTGCTGATATATCCTATTGAAGCTCATTGGATCTGGAATCCCGGCGGCTGGCTTGTAAAGCTTGGCTTCCACGACTTCGCCGGTTCATGTGCCATCCACATGGTAGGTGGTATATCAGCTCTGATAGGAGCAGCATTACTTGGACCTCGTATTGGAAAGTTCAAGAAGGATGAGACAGGTAAGGTAGTAAAGGTTCACACCTTCCCTGGTCATAACCTTCCACTCGGTGCACTCGGTGTATTCATCCTGTGGTTTGGCTGGTATGGATTCAACGGCGCAGCAGCTACATCTGTTGAGCAGTTAGGTTCTATCTTCCTCACTACCACTATCGCGCCTGCACTTGCAACAGTTTCATGTATGATATTTACATGGCTCAAATATGGCAAGCCTGATGTGTCAATGTGTCTCAACGCTTCACTTGCAGGTCTTGTAGCCATCACAGCTCCTTGTGATACAGTCGATGCTTTCGGCGCAGCTATCATCGGTATCGTTGCCGGACTTCTCGTAGTATTCGGAGTATGGCTCTGTGACCACGCATTACATGTTGATGATCCTGTTGGTGCCGTAGCTGTACATGGTATAAATGGTATTTGGGGAACAATCGCTGTAGGTCTCTTCTCCACAACATCTGTTCCTGGAAATGATACATTAAACGGTCTGTTCTACGGCGGTGGTGTTCATCCACTTCTCATCCAGTTACTTGGATTTGTAGCAGTTGCAGCATGGACAGCCGTTACTATCACTATCGTATTCCTTATCATCAAGAAGACCATCGGTCTCAGAGTTTCTGAGGAAGAGGAGATCAAGGGTCTTGATCCTACAGAGCACGGTCTTCCAACAGCATACGCTGACTTTGTAACAACAAAGTAATAAGGAAATATAACGGAATATCAAATATATGAATAAAAACAGTCGCCAAAGTCCTGTGCAAGTACAGACTTTGGCGGCTGTTTTTTTCAACACGTTTTGACATATAACCCTATTTCTTTCATATAACCTCTATTTGCTTTCATATATGCACAAAAGGGCACTACGATACCATAATTACAGTATCATAACGCCCTTTGAAATATTTTATATAAATGTCCGATCTGCTCTCTCCATGTAATTTCTCAATATATCACTGTATTCTTCCTGATGCTTGAACATATACACACAATGTCCGTATCCTTTGCGGACCGTTATAACAGATTTCGGATAGAATTTCTGGATGAGTTTTCTGCATACAATATGGGAATCAGAACACGCAAAAGGGCACCCAGTCATATATTGACCGGGTGCCCCGTCTCAAAACAAACATCTATAGATTAAAGACTGTAAGAACCTGATTCTCCATCAGCTGTATAATATACCATGCCTGTTTCTGGCTGATAATATACGTTCAATTCCTTAACTGTCTTATTGCCAAGAGCTTCCTTTGCCTTGTCAACGATTACTGACATCTCTATCTGTCCACCAGCGAACTCTACGAATACCTTCTCAGTTGTCTTAACTGGAGCTGCCTTCTTTACAGGTGCTTTCTTAGTTGCTGCTGCCTTTGGCTCCTCTTTCTTAACTGGAGCTGCCTTCTTTGCAGGTGCTGTCTTAACCTCAGCTGCCTTTGGCTCTTCCTTCTTTACTTCTTCTTTCTTTACTGAAGCCTTAACAGGTGCTGCTTTTGCTGCTGTAGCTGCTGTCTTCTTTGCGGCTTCCTCTTTCTTAGCTGCCTCAACCTTAGCAAGTGCTGCTGCAGGTGTTGCCTTTGTTACCTTCTTTGTCTCATCTGCCTTCTTTGCTGTAGCCATGATCTTTTCCTCCCAAATAAAAAGTATCTATATAATCTTATGTATTTATTTTCAAGCTAGGTTGATATTACTCCATTTTTTTGTGTTTTTCAATATAACCAAATTCTTTTCTCCCTTTTGTAGTGTTTTGAGAATTGATTTTCCACAAATTGCAACACATTGCACAAAAAAGCGATCACTGATTGTTATAAATCCGTGATCGCTTTTGTCATTTTACACAAATGCTTGTGTTAATTAGTGAGAATATTAACCACTTCACTCAAATTCATTCCGTTTGACGCCTTCAAAAGTACTATATCTTCAGGCTTCATGAGCGCCATGAGGTATATGGCGATCTCCTCGGTATCGGTAAACGATACCGTCTTGGCATACTTTGTATCACACTCATCGAGAGCCTCTTTTATCTTCTGAGCATGCTCTCCTATGACTATAACCTCATCGATCTTCTTGTCCCTGAGATACTCTCCGACTTCACGGTGATATTCATCGCTCCTGTCGCCAAGCTCAAGCATATCGCCGAGTGCGATGTATTTTCTGCCCTCACACTTCATGTCACAGAGCACATCGGTACTTGCCTTCATAGAATCAGGGCTTGCATTGTATGTATCGTCTATGATCGTGTATTTGCCAGGCAGCTTTATAACCTTCTGTCTGAGTCCTCTGAAGTTCTCAAATGCCTTTGAAGACTTCTCATAAGGCACGCCCAGCTGATGTGACACAGCCATGGCAACCAGCGAGTTGCGGACATTGTGAAGTCCCATGACTCCGACCTTTACAGTTACCACATCGTCTCCGTGAACCATGTCATATATGGAGTAACCGTCCTCCATACGGATATTTGTCGCTCTGAAATCCATTCCCTCGCCGCAGCCGTATGTGTATACCTTGCAAGGTATCTCATCCTTCACCGCATAGAGCATAGGATCATCGCCATTAATATATAATGTTCCGTTCTTACCCATACCCTTGATGATGCTGAGCTTTTCCTTGCGTGTATTCTCAAGTGATCCCATATATTCGATATGGGCAACACCTATAGTCGTGACAACACATATGTCTGGCTGCGCGATATCCGTCAGAATATCCATCTCTCCCGGCTCACCGATGCCAAGCTCAAGCACTGCTGCATCGTATTCATCAGTCATTCTCGACACCGTGATAGGCTCGCCGTATACTGAATTATAATTGCCCTCAGTGTGGAAACACTTCATTCCGGCGCTCACCGCCGCCGTGATCATCTCTCTGGTAGTTGTCTTACCGACACTTCCTGTGACTGCCACAACAGGCATATCGTATCTGTTTCTTATATACTTTCCGATAGCCTGAAGAGCTTTAACAGTGTCATCAACACGTATATAAGCCTTGTCTGACACAACAACATTGTCATGCTCCGATGTGAGCGTAGCCGCTGCCACCTGAAGTGCAGACTCTATAAACCTGTGTCCGTCTGTTCTTGAACCGATGATTGGAACAAACAAGTCTCCTTCCTTAGCTTCTTTTGAATTGATACAGATATCTGTGAGTACGGTATTCTCATCTCCACACAGCAAAACACCGCCAGTGGCTTCCAGTATATTCTTTACAGTTATATCTACCATCATTATCCCCTTTTTATTCTCAGCAGGCTTCCCCGCGATAGTTGGAACGGACTCAATCGCCGACATTTCCACGGCATCCGCAGCATCACCAAGACATAGTCGTCTCATGATATTGCCCATTATAGCACTGTATATTATTTTTGTACATTAATTCTCTTTACTTTTATCTTTCCAGAAATCCTCCAACAGACCGGCAACATTTTTCCTGTTGCATATCTCATAATCGTTCCACTCCACAGGAAACAGTTCACTGTATCTTCTGGAATTGAATCTCTCGTCCAGCAAAAGTATGACTCCCCGGTCCGTCTCGGTCCTTATGACCCTGCCTGCTGCCTGAAATACCTTATTTATACCGGGATACTGATATGCATACCTGAAGCCATCACTGTCGCCCCTGACTCCCGCGCTCCCGCCTCTGGCGTCAAAATAGTCCATCATGAGCTTTCTCTCCGTACACACCTGGGGAAGTCCCGGTCCCACCACTATGGCTCCGACCAGCTTATCACCCGTCAGATCTATCCCCTCAGAAAATATTCCGCCCATAATACAGAATGCGAGCACACCATTTTCCGTCTCAAATGTGTTCAAGAACTCTTCACGGTCCGCCTCATTCATATACGGTGTCTGGACGATCACCTTTACGTGATGCAGTCTTTCCATCTCCCCCGCAAATGCCTGTACATGCTCCAGCATAGCATACGACGGGAAGAACACCATATAATTGCCCTTCTTTGCGCTTACCACGCTCTCAATATAGCTGTATATATTCCCGTACTGCTCATCATTTCTCCTCGTGTATCTGGTAGTCACGTCATTTGCTATGAGTATCCTGCGGTTTTCCTGTGCAAACGGCGACCTGATATATATAGCCTGGTCATCCGGGCAGTCAGACAGCATCTCCATGTAATACCTGATGGGCAGTATCGTAGCAGAGAAAAATACCGCTGTAAGCCCCTTGTCAAGGCAGGCACTTATATTTGCCGCAGGCTTCACACAGTAGAGCTTCACCATAAATCTTCCATCGGGAAGTATCTCATCATACATGATATAATTCTCATCCACAATCTCCGCAATGTTAAGAAATGACGTCAGATTGAAATAGAAATTCAGCACCTCTTTGCGCTCCGGTATCTGCCCATGTTCCTCCAGAAAGAGATCCAGAGCGTCGTGCAGCCCAAGCAATTTCAAATGCAGCCCCGCAATACTCGGCAACACCTCATAACCTTCAGCCGGCACATTTTTCTTCAGGGCAAGCAGTTCCCTGTTACAGCTACTTAGATATCTAGTAAGTCTGCCTCCATACTGAGCTGTAAGCTTTCTGAGTTCCAGAAAGTCCTCCTTTATGATATGGGCACTGTACATCGATGAGGCCCTATCCACCAGATTGTGAGCCTCATCTACCAAAAACACATAATTTCCCGGTGCATTACCATCACCTGCAAAGAACCTCTTGAGGCTCGCCCTCGGATCAAATACATAATTGTAATCGCCTATCACCGCATCGGCAAACAGACTGGCATCAAGGCTGAGCTCAAATGGGCACACCTGATATCTTTCAGCATAGCGCCTCACAATCTCACGGTCTATTATGCTTTCATTTGACACAAGATCATACAGAGCCTCATTTACCCTGTCAAAATGTCCATTTGCGTAGGGACAGAGCGCCGGATTGCAGTCCATCTCGTCCTGCAAACATATCTTCTCCTTCGCTGTCAGGATAACCGTCTTAAACTCCAGTCCCCTGTCCATGAGCTTTTGTATGGCCCCCCTGGCAACCGTGTGGGCAATTGTCTTGGCCGTCAGATAGAACAGCTTGCTCACATCTCCCTGGACAAATGATTTTATCGTCGGATAGACAGCCGCCATGGTCTTTCCTATGCCAGTAGGTGCCTGAACGTACAGATTCCCCTTCTTCTCTATCGCCTTGTACACATAGAGTGCCATCTCTTTCTGGCCTTTTCTATACTCAAACGGAAACTCCATATCCACAATGGACTCATCCCTGAGACATATGTGCTTCTCTACCATATCAAGCCATATGGCAAGTTTCCCAGTCATTGACGCGAACCACTCCTCAAGGTACCCGAATCTATAGTTTCTCCTGAAGAACTTCTCCTTTTCGCTATCAAGGTTGACATAACTTATTCTCACATCTATATCATCATATTGCTTTTCCCTGGCATATATATATGCATAACACATGGCCTGTGCAACATGAACTCTGAGCGGCTCCTCCACATCATCGAGATTTCTGTAGACACCTTTGATCTCATCTATCATCACATCGCTCTCGCCAAAGTTGACCTCGTATCCACGCACCATATCCATGACATGTCCTTCATCCTCATTCTCCGCCAGCACATCCGGCTCATGCACAGCAGGTGCGATCTGTATTTTATTTTCATCAGGCTGCTCTCCGCCTTTGTCGGCGGCTATCCCATCAGCCTCCCGGGCAGTCCCGCGCCTATCTATTATCCCATCAGCCCTGCCTTCCACAGTTATGACATGTCCGTCACACTCCGAGGTGATCTTCAATGGTACCTCAGAAGCATAATAAGACCCTGCCCGTTTCTGAAGCTTTCTGTGAATCCTGCTTCCCGCATTCATCGCTTCTACAGGCAGAGCCCCGCTGCTGCTATCACTTATATCACCGCTGCGAAATATAAATTCCACAAGGCTTCTAACTGATATTCTTATATTCATTGTTTGTTCCTGTATATACCATTTATCTTATACTATCTATGTATAATCTATCTTTTATATACGATCTTTTCAGCAAGATCATCGGCAATCGTCTTGTCAATCATGACCTCAACTATCTTAAGGCCAAAATCTATGGCTGTTCCCACTCCTCTGCTGGTTATTACATTGCCGTCCACAACCACAGGATCTGTGCTGTGTGTCTTTGCCATGAGCTGTCCCTCGCATCCAGGATAGCATGTAGCTTTCTTATCGGCAAGCACACCAAATGCTCCGAGAGCTGTAGGTCCTGCACATATAGCTGCAACATACGCACCTCTGTCATTCTGTTTCTTCACAAGAGCCTCTACCTTTGGATTCGCCTTAAGGTTTGGAACTCCAGGTATTCCTCCCGGAAGTATGACTATATCACACTCACCACTTATCTCTGACAGCTTCTCATCCATGCTGACACAAATTCCATGTGCCCCTGTGACAGCTTCAGAATCGTCTGCTGCCACCATTGCACACTCTATTCCCGCTCTCCTGAGTATATCCACAACAGTGAGCGCCTCGACCTCCTCATATCCGGTTGCAAATAACATTCTCGCCTTCATGATACTTTCCTCCTTTTGATCTTCCTATAATCTATACGCATCTTCTATAAACCTTTCTATATCGCTCTCATCCATGCTGCTGAGCGCACTGTTCTGATACATGCCCTCACCTGTGACATCCCTCAGAAACCATTTTGGAGCGGTAAATGCCTCAGCTGCCTCCTCTGACGGGAATTCCACCTCAGCATACACCAGTCCCTGAAATATGCCGTGGAACACATCAAGCTCTATGCAAAGCTTCTCGTCCACAGACCAATCCCCGCAGGTACCCTCAGTGTCTGTGACAGGTATTATATATCTGTCCTTCTCTATCACATTGCCCTCAGCCTTTAATCTGAGATTCTGATACTCATTCTCATCTATCTCCATCTCAAATTCCTGTCTAGACAGCAGTCCCTTCGACTTCACCGTGAGTACCCTCTTGTCATCGCTTCTCCGTATCCTTATGACCGGTCTCGTTGAAACATATAGCTGCTCCATGTGCTTTACCTGATATCTGTCCAGTTCAAGCGGAATATCCGCCACAAGAAATTTTCTCTCTATCTCCATGCATTTACACCTCTTTAACTAAGATCTTCAACTAAGATCTTCAATCAATATCTGTTTTCCAGCTTGTACGCATACTCCTGTCAGAATATATCTCCGGGTGGTATGTCACCGCTCACATGTGCCATGATTGCTCTGTTCATAAATACCATTGATATCATCATCGCCGCCATCCACAGGATAAATGAAGATATCATGTAATCTACAGCAGTATTCACCGACAGCAGCAGCATTGCCAGAGTCTGTGCATACACGCATATCGTAAACACTTTTCCATACGTCAGCCGTGTATTCAAATGCTTCGCAAATGAGTTGCCAACGATACTAAACAACAGTGCCAAAAGCAGCTGTCTTCCAGCACATCCTATCATCACAAACATGAACATAACAAACATATACACATAAAATATCGGTGCACAGGCAGCCAGAGAAGCATTATTAAAACCATTAGGCAGCATAAAATACTTTATAGGAGTCACCATGTACTCATAGCCTTTTCCGCCACTCACAACTCCTACAGTGACATTTTCACTGCCTATGGCGACATATGCTCCATCTGTCGTCATTTCGTTCAGATCTACCTCTGCATTCTCCGTATTGATATACAGATTTCCATTTCCAACCGCAACCTGTATATCCCTCTCTATGCTCATCTTCCCATCTTCATAGGAAAACGCCGGTATCACATTCTCCGCAAGATTTCTGAATCCTCCAACCTTGGCTGTCCAGAATATTGCGTCAATTCCAAATTCTATGAACGCAAGCAGAAACGAAAGTATCACAACGAACCAGACCAGTCTGCCGGCCTTCAGCTTTGTGAGATGTTTGTAATTCTTAGGGCTGCTTACCGCGATCGCCAACTGGTCTATCAGCGTGACCTTCTTGTACTCTTCCTGTTCTTCCATCAATCTCTAATCTCCTAAATCTCTTAAACTATATTATCCCCAGTTTAACCATGGCATTGTATATTCCATCGTTCTCCGCATCGTCCGTCACCATCATGACCTGCTTTTTGAGTTCCTCCGGACCTTTCATCATGATTATACTGTTCGGACAATATAATAACATAGGTGCATCATTGTTGCCATCACCAAATGCATAAGCATTCTCCAGCGGGATGTCAAAATAATCGAGCAGATACTTTATTCCGGTAGCCTTGCTGAATCCCTTCGGCACGATCTCACAGAAATCGCGTCCCCTGTCTATATAGTCAAAGTTTCCCGAAACATACTCGCGAAATTCAGGAACTTTCTTGTTGTCCTCGGGGATCCAGCAGCAGAACTTGTCAAATTCAAAATCATCCGAATCTACATCCTCCCCTACAAATATTCCATTTGAACGGAAATATCTTACCATCTCGGCAAGAAGCTCATTGTCCATCTTCTGTCCGTCAACATACACCTTATCCCGGTGTTCATACATTCCATACATATCGTATCTACGGCATGCATATGCTATATCCCGGCACACATCCTTGCTCACATCATTGTGAAACAATTCCTTTCCATCATAATATATGGACGTTCCACATCCACACACGAATCCGTCAAATCCCGCAGACTTTATCTCCTCCGTGATATTGCAGTACACTCTTCCTGTGTTTATAAACACCAGATGTCCATTTACTCTGGCCTGGGCTAGGGCGCGCTTTGCACTATCCGGAAAGTATCTGCGTCCATCTTCGGTTATAAGTGTTCCATCTACATCAAAGAATAATATCTTCCTGTCTGTGTTCTTCATATATTATATCCATCCTGTCATATATTTACAGGCACATGTATTATAACTACACGTGCCTGTATATTCTGTACGCATTAAGTTTTCGCGCTTTGACTTGCGCGTAAACGCAATAACCTACACACGCATCAGCATGCTGCATTGTACCGCATTTTTAACCGTCTGCATTACAACTGCTTTATAAGGTCAATCATCTCAAGTGCTCCCATAGCGCAGTCGTAGCCCTTGTTGCCTGCCTTTGTTCCTGCACGCTCGATAGCCTGCTCTATGTTCTCTGTTGTTACAACGCCGAACATTACAGGTACGCCTGTCTCAAGTGATACAGATGCAACCCCCTTTGAAACCTCGTTGCACACATAATCATAGTGACTTGTCGCACCGCGGATAACAGCGCCAAGACATATAACCGCATCATACTTTCCACTTGCCGCCATCTTCTTTGCAACTACAGGTATCTCAAATGCACCCGGTACCCAAGCTACTGTGATATCGTCTGCATTTACGTCGTGACGGAGAAGTGCATCCTCTGCACCGCTGACAAGCTTTGAAACTATGAACTCATTAAATCTAGCTGCTACTATGCCTATCTTTGCTCCATTTGCTACTAATTTTCCTTCTACCTTATTCATCTGATTCATCCTCCTTATTATATGGAGCAGACGCATGAAAAGGCGCTTGCGCGCAGCGTCTGCGTGATATGTCGTCAAGCACCGCTTGATGACCTGCGCGCACATCAGTGCGCTTCCATTCTTCACAAGGAATCCTCCCGCTTACGCGGGCCCCTCCTTGTTCTATGGAGCAGACGCATGAAAAGGCGCTTGCGCGCAGCGTCTGCGTGCTTCACAAGGAAACCTCCCGCTTACGCGGGCCCCTCCTTGTGAAATATTATACATCATTTAACATATGACCCATCTTCTCTTTCTTGGTCTTGAGATAAAATGCGTCGAACTTGGTTGGCTCTATCTCTATCGGAACTCTCTCGACAATCTCAAGATTGTAGCCCGCAAGACCATATACCTTAAGAGGGTTGTTGGTGAGCAGCCTGATCTGTCTGATTCCGAGATCCACGAGTATCTGTGTTCCTATGGTATAATCTCTGGCATCATCAGGGAACCCGAGCTTGAGATTTGCCTCAACGGTGTCAAGTCCCTGATCCTGAAGCGCATATGCCTTTATCTTGTTGATAAGGCCTATTCCTCTGCCCTCCTGTCTCATATACAGAAGCACACCTCTGCCTTCCTTGGCGATAGCCTTCATGGCTGCATCAAGCTGCTGACCGCAGTCACACTTCTGTGAACCGAAACAGTCACCTGTGAGACACTCGCTGTGCACACGGCAGAGAACAGGCTCGCCATCCGCAATATCCCCCATTGTGAGTGCCACGTGATGTTCACCGTTCAGCTTGTTGATATATCCGCAGATCGTAAACTCACCATACTTTGTAGGAAGCTTTGCCTTAGCCACACACTCAACAAATACTTCATGCTCTTTTCTGTACTGGACAAGCTTCTCTATGGTCGATATCTTAAGGCCGTGAACCTTTGCAAACTCCACAAGGTCATCCTTTCTCGCCATGGTTCCGTCGTCCTTCATGATCTCGCAGCAAAGTCCGCAAGGCTTGAGTCCTGCAACCTTCATGAGGTCCACTGTCGCCTCTGTGTGTCCATTTCTCTCTATGACTCCGCCTGCAACAGCCTGGAGTGGGAACATGTGTCCCGGTCTTCTGAAGTCATCCGGTTTTGCATTCTCATCCACAAATTTTCTGGCTGTGTAGCCTCTCTCCTCTGCCGAGATTCCTGTGGTTGTGTCCACATGATCCACCGACACCGAAAATGCTGTACAGTGGTTATCAGTATTTGTTATGCACATCTGTGGGAGATTCAGCTTATCCGCATATGAGGCATCCATAGGCATGCATATGAGACCTCTCGCCCACTTTGCCATGAAGTTGACATTCTCTGTTGTAGCAAATTCTGACGCACAGATGACATCGCCCTCATTCTCTCTGTCCTCGTTGTCAAGCATGACAACCGGCTTGCCTGCCGCAAGATCAGCGGCTATCTCCTCTATCGAGTTGAATTCAAAACTCATCACTCTACCTCCTTAAAATATCTGTCTACATAAATCCATTTTCTGCCAGGAACTTCATATCAAGTCCTGATCTATTTGAAGCCTTTCCATTTGAAAGCTTTCCATCCACATCGTCACCTTTGTATGGCGCAAGCAATTTCTCAACATACTTTCCAACCACATCATTTTCAAGGTTAACCACCTTTCCAGGCTTGCCGTCGAGCAGTGTCGTCTCCCCCGCCGTGTGCGGAATGATCGACACCTTAAAGCAAGTATCGTCGACGTATGCAACCGTAAGACTTATTCCATCTATCGCTATCGAGCCCTTTTCAATGATGTATCTGAGTATCTTCGGAGAACAGTCTATAGTCACCCACACTGCATTGTCCTCCCGCTTGAGTTCCCTGATCGTTCCGGTTCCATCTATATGCCCCGACACGATATGTCCGCCAAATCTTCCTCCGGCCGCCATGGCGCGCTCAAGATTCACTCTGCTGCCACCAGTAAGCTGTCCGAGTCCGCTTCGCCTCAGCGTCTCCGGCATAACGTCCGCAGTAAAGATATTGCCAGATATGCTGGTTGCAGTGAGGCATACACCATTTACCGCTATACTGTCTCCAACCTGACTTCCCTGGAGCACCTTGCCCGCCTGCACCGTGATACTGCAGGAGCTTACACCTTTATCTATCTTTCTTATAGTACCTATTTCTTCAACTATTCCTGTGAACATGTATGACCTCTTTTCTATATCATGTAACGGACCTCAGAATTCTTTTTCTAATCCGGTCCGTAACAGATTCATTCACTTGATCCGTTTTCGGGAGTTCCTAAACCTTTTTGTATCTGAGCATCACATCTTCATCAAATCTTCTGACCTCTTCAAGTCTGAACATATGCGCATCAGCAGGCACATCAACACCCGTTCCTGATACAGGACTGTATTTGCCCTCACCGCCAAATATCTTTGGAGCAATGAACACACATGCCTCATCCACAAGTCCTTCTGATACCATGCTGTAGTTGAGCTCTCCGCCGCCCTCAAGCAGTATTCCGTCTATGCCCTTTCCGCCAAGTATATCCATGAGCTGTCCGAGATCCACATTCCCGTCTGTGCTGTCCGTCTCTATGATGCTTACACTTTTTTCTCTCAGCCTGTCACATTTTGCTGTATCCGCTGCACCATCAGGCGTTGTCGCCACTATTGTTTCGATCTCTACGGCAGTCTGTACGATATTGGAATCCTCCGGGATCCTGAGTTTACTGTCACATATTATCCTGATCGGATTTCTGACATTATCAGTATCCCTGTCTATGCCATTCTCTATTCTGCATGTAAGCATCGGATCATCCGCAAGCACTGTTCCTATGCCCGCCATTATGCCCTTATGCCTGTTCCTGAGCTCCATCACATATGCCCTTGAAGCTTCGCCTGTTATCCATTTGCTTGCCCCAATATGTGTAGCTATCCTGCCATCCATCGTCATGGCATACTTCATTGTCACATACGGCTTCTTAGCTATGATATACTTGAAAAATATATCATTTAATGCATCGCACTCATCCTTCAAGCAATGCGTATACACCTCTATTCCGGCATCACGTAGTCTCCTAAATCCCTTTCCTGCTACCATAACATTTGGATCATCAGAACCACAATACACTTTTCTGATCTTATGTTCTATGATCGCATCTACACAAGGCGGCTGTTTGCCGAAGTGGCAGCACGGCTCAAGTGTCACATACATGACAGCTCCCTCTGCCTCCGCAGGATCAGCCAAGCTGGCAAATGCAGCGCGCTCTGCATGAAGCTCACCATATCTCACATGATAGCCTTCGCCTATGATTCTCCCAGCCTTCACGATAACCGCGCCCACAAGCGGATTCGGGTTCACCGCGCCGGTTCCCTTTTTCGCAAGTTCAATTGCGCGTCTCATGTATGTCAGATCAAACTCATCATCTATATGATTGTCTATCATTCGCTCACCTTCCCAACAAAAAAACCTCGAAGAATATCTCCGAGGTTTTTTCGCACCATGTCACATAAAAATCACATCACAGATGCTGTTTAACAAAATATATAATACTTCTCTCATCCAGACTATACTGTCGGTTCCGGAATCACACCGGATCATGCCTTACGGCTCACGGACTTATGGGCTACCCCAAACACCGTCGGTGGAGAATTGCACTCACCCCCGAAGATCATCATCGTATTAAGTTGTCATAAATTCCAGCAGTTTTAAAACAATTACCTGAAGATCCGTTTTAAAACGTCTATATTGTAGTCCATATATATCAGGAATGCAACTATTTTTTAAAGCTGTGAATTAAATAAACTCTTTATCTTGTAAATAATATCATCGCTGTCGGCGTTGATTGACGCAGCCTCATTTATACCTGACAGCCTTGCAAGCTCACCTGTATCCGCGTCATCTCCATAACCTATGGTGTAAACCGGTATTCCAGATGTCCTGAGTGCTGAGGTTATCTCGTCCATTGAATATCCGTTGTTTGCATATCCATCACTAAGAAGAAACAGCATGCACTTGGCATCCGGATGCTGAGCCTTTGCCTCTGTTATCATCTTCACGGCAACCACCACCGCATCATATGAGGCAGTTCCGCCAGAAGCAATCAGATTGTTCACTGCGCCCTGGAAATACGATCTCTGGTTGAGATCGAACTGTGCTATTGGAACCTCGATCGTAACTGAATTTGAATAGCTAACCAAACCGACATAATTATTATCATTGATATACTGTGCTCCATTTGTCAGACTGTTCTTGAGCTGGTTCATAGGATCTCCGTCCATGGAACCACTGCAGTCAGCCACAAACACAGCAATTATATCCTTTCCATTATCCTTTGTCTTCTTGTAAGTCTTAAGACCCTGTGTGACCTGCGCACCCGAAAACTCCTCTGCTGATGTGTAATCGTCATTGGCATTAAATCCCTTCTGGGCTGCTATCTTCTGCATCTCATCGCTCTTGCAGTAATCTACCACAAGCTTAACACCCTCAAGCTCTGCAGCAGTCTTTCCCGACTTATTGCATATATACACCGGATTGTCATGTCGCACTCCAAATGCGATAAAGTCATACATCGATGTGAGATTGTTATCATTGATATATGCCTGGTATTCTGACAGCATGGCGTCGAGAGTTCCGTTTGATGCACTGTCTCTCATCTGCTGTGTCGTATATGCAACGTATGGTATATTTGCATTGAACTTAGTAAAATTGTCATCTCCGCCCCGAAGCAGTGTGAGGAGCAGGTTGAGTCCTGTAGCACTGGTCTGAGGGTTTGTGTATCCCATAGTTATCTTGTTGTCCTGTACAGCCTTTATAACTTCGTCGGCTGTGGTGTAGCCACTGTCCTTCTTAACAAGGATCCCGGCAGTATTTCCTACCAGCCTGTCAGCATAGAGTTCAAGGCTACCGTTGTTTGATATTGCATACTCGCCGAACAGCGTATTGCTCGGTGTATAGAGATCCGGCAGATATTTGCCTGATATGATATAGTCTGCAGCCGTTCCGGACGGCACCGAACGTACGCTCATGGACACCGTCTTTCCATCTGATGTCTTCACATCTGATGAGTTGAACGATGAAGCCACATCTATAAGCCACGAATCATTGTCCTTTCCGGCCTTCTCTCCCGATGTGAATATCTCTATATCGACATCTCCACTTCCCTCAACTGACAATGGATACTTGTCAATCTCTGGAAGCTCATCATAGAGATCCGGCGTATCCAGGGTAACTGTGCCCTTTACAGGAGTTGCCTGCTCCACATCCAGCTCATTATACATCTCATCAAGTGTCATGTCCTGTTTTGTACCGGATATACCGCCACCTCCAGACGATATGTTACCCGCACGTTTTACAACAACACCGATGATCACCGCCACCATGACTATGATCATCAGCACTCCAACTGTCACTATCCCTTTTGTCCTCTTATCCATTTCTTCCTCCTTTTTATGTGTGTCAACTCATGCCCTGACTGCCTGTATTCTGTCTCATATTGTTCATGCACTCTATTACATCGTCAACATACTTCATATCCAGCGTACTGAGATTGGTGTCTATATCCACCATCTTTTCAACTAGAATATTAAACTTTCTCACCAACTCATCCCCCTGTCTGCACAGGTTATCCAGATACACAGGCTGAGGTCTTGTATAATAATCATACGTCTGTATAAATCCTATCGCACTGTCCATATTACTCTGCGCCTGCTCCTTTATATCCTCATACAGATTGCGGACTCCGCTACCCTCCTCAACATTCTCATGGAAGTATTCTTCTCTAGACATTATACTCTCATACTGTCTGTTGAGCCTCTCTATCTGGGCATCAAACATGTGCCCCCTGGCACTGTCCTTAAGCTTCTCCGTTGACCGTCTTCCCTTGAGTATATGTATATTTGCCGCAATGGTAAACACCAGCCATATCAGACTGAGTCCGATACCTATCGCTATACCTCCTATGCTGTCTGCCAGAACGAACATCACGATGACCAGGCCAAACATGATCAGGCTTACTATATTGACCACAACCAATCCCATTTTCGTTATTCCTCCTTTTTTATCGCCACACTACACCGCATCCGCCGGTGTGTCATCCGCCATTAACTTACCCATAGTCTGAAGCTTATTCCGTGCAGCTTCCGTCACTGTAAGTCCAGCAAAATCCGCGAACTCCCTCTTCGCATTTCTTATGAGCATGACTGCGAATTCCCTGTCCACAGCCTCTGCACTTGACAGGAGCTCATGATAATCCACCGGATCGTCGTCGCAGATCTGCCGCGCGGCATCAGGCGGAACCACCACAAAAGTCATCGATGCGTGCGTCCTGTCTGCGATATACACCTCGGCCTTGTCTGCAAATTTGGAGAACTCTTCAGCCTGCATATCAAAACCCGCATCCAAAAGTCCGCGGTATATATCCTCCCTATCGTCCACAAGGCTTCCAAGATACAGATATCCATGCAAGAGCAAAAGTCCCATGAGACTGTCTGGTATATTGAAATCCAATATGCATCCATGCCCCTCCTCACTGTCAGTCAGAACATGGTACACACTCTCTGCCACATCCTCATCGCTCAAGCCACTGTACTTATATGCCTGCTCCACGCCATCCTGCGATATGAGCACGGTCTCTATATTTCCCCTCTGAGTTCTTTTCTTTCTGATGCTCTCCACCGGCTTTGCCGATATCTTGAACTCTCTCAGAGCCTTTATGGTCTCATCTATATTCTTCTTTCCCGCAAATATGGCTTCAAATCTGTCACCGCCCGGTTCAGCCGCAGGAACATTCCTATACACCCTTTTCACAGAGATGTTGTTTCTCTTCATCACAGCAGTTATATAATCTATATCTGTGTTCTGCCCCGAAAGATATCTGAGTATCTCAGTCTGAAGCTTCCCCTTGTAATCCAGCTCATTCTCTGTGTTCGTAATGTCATTTCCAGAGTACCATCTCTTCTCCAGATATATGTAGTTATCCGGATCCCTAAGCCTTCCCAGAGCGCTGTCCTTAAGCCTATCAACCTCATCGGTATCGCACTCAAGTTCTGCCGCTATATCTGATATACTTCGTCTTTCACGGCCGTAACCGTACAGTTCGCTTATAACCGTACGCTCTCTGTAGTTGAGCTTTTCGATAAGCTCATCAAACATACGCCTGCACATGCCATCCTGAGAATACGACAGAGTGTCAGCCTGTACCCCAAACACAGAGCAGTATAAAGCCTCATACGGGCTGATAACGTCCAGCAAATATTTATTTTTCTCTTTTCTTATTACATATGCCACGTGTATTGTAATCCCCCTCCAATCCATGTCTATGACACAGTTATCTATTGTCATATGTTTTCGATATGATCATAATAATATTTTCTTATACCAGAAACTTATTATTTTCATTATACATGTTTTGCAGGAAATTAAAAACATGAAAGTGCGCGGATAAGGCATTTTATAATTTTATTAAGTGCTTATACACGCGCCACTCCACTTATGGTATAATGTTTCACGATTGATTCCAACACTTAAACTGGAGGATTGTATATGATAAGATTTCTGCCGGATGAATATTACTCATCCACCTACAAAATAGATTTCAAAAAATACTACGATATGGGCTACAGGGGTATTCTGTTTGACATTGACAACACACTCGTGCGGCACAATGAACCGGCAACCTCACGAGCCATACAGCTCATGGAACGGCTGAAAGCCATCGGTTTCAAGGTCTGCCTAGTCTCAAACAACAAGGAACCAAGAGTTGCCACATTTAACAAAAAGATGAAGGTAAATTACATATACAAGGCAGGAAAGCCTTCCAAGAAGGGTTACATACGCGCTATGGACGAGATTGGCTGCACCGTAGAAAACACCCTAGCTGTAGGCGACCAGATATATACAGATATAATCGGAAGCGCTAGTCTTGGCATACACACAATACTCGTAAAACCTATAGACACCAGCCATGAAGAGATTCAGATAACTCTGAAAAGGATCATTGAAAAACCGTTTATAGCCTACTTCAAAAAGAAACACGGCATTGTAAGATAAAAGACAAAATAAAAATGGGCTGTGACTAAACGATCAACCGGTCATTTAAGTGTCAGCCCATTTTTATATTATCACCCGACTGCTCTCAGAATCAGTCGTTATACACCTTCTTGAACTCAGTGTATCCCTCTGCCTCAAGCATGTTTATCTGTTGCTTCATGTTCTTTCTCATCATCTGTATTGTGACTGTCCTGCCAGCCTGGCGAAGCTCCTTCGCCTCCTTGAATATCTCAAGCTTCTTGTCAAGAGTTACATCCTTGTGGATGAGGATTGCAACATTGTCAGCATCTATCTTATATCCGTTGTCCAGCTTGTCCTTAAGAATAGTGATGATTCGCTCAAATCCAATTGAGAATCCCGTTGCGGGAACATCCTGTCCACAGAAATTTCCCACCATCTTGTCATATCTTCCGCCACCTGCGATGGAGAAATTGTAATCATCAATAGTAACCTCAAATATAGGACCTGTGTAATATCCCATTCCTCTTACAAGAGTAGGATCAAATACGATCTTAACGCCATCTGCAACCATTGTTCTGGCACTTGAGATGATCTCATCCATGTTTGAAACCACCTTTGGATCAAGACAGTTCTCATTGATGTCCTTACAAAAAGCTGCACAGCTGACATCTCCAAGATTCTGATATATCTCGAGATACTTGTCTACCATGGCAGCATCGTATCCATTTTCTGTAAGCTCTGCTCTTATTCCGTCGAGGCCGATCTTGTCATACTTATCAAGACTTATAAGTATTGATGCTATGTCGTCTTCAGCAAAGCCTGCGTTTTTTGCTGCTCCGCGGAGTATCTGCCTGTCGTTGATGTGGATCGTGAAATCTGTTATACCAACCTCTGAGAATATCCCTGAGAGCATATCTGATGTGGCTGCCACAAGCTCTATCTCTGCAAGGTTTGTGTTGTCTCCAAGAATATCTATGTCACACTGTGTAAACATTCTGAATCTGCCCTTCTGAGGCTGATCCGCACGAAATACCGGTCCGATCTGGAGTGCCTTAAAAGGACTTGGAAGCTGTTCCTTGTTGTTTGCATAGTATCTCGAAAGAGGGAGTGTCAGGTCATATCTAAGTCCGCTGTCCGCCAGTTCTCCTTTACCTGCATCTATAGCTCTGGCAAGATCTGCTCCTCTCTTCATAACCTTGAAGATAAGCTTCTCGTTGTCGCCGCCCTGCTTGCTCGTCAGGTTCTCTATATGTTCCATAACAGGAGTCTCTATCTGTGTAAATCCAAATCTGGAATAACTTGTCTTTATCATTGAAAGCACATGCTCTCTCAGCCTCATATCAGCCGGAAGCTGATCACACATACCTTTTACTGGTGTCTTAATGAATTTTGCCATTTCTAATCCTCCTGATCTTATCTTTTTTCAAATCCAATCTATTCTAGCATATAGTGTTGACTTTTTCCAGTACTAACAGACATTCACGGAACAAACCCGTGGTATTATATTTTTTTCGCTGCCTGCAAAACAAAAACCACCAGAACGGCTGATCTGATCAGACAATGCCATTCCGGTGGTTTTATTGTATGCTATATATTATTATCTGAGAAGATCATAGTTGAGCTTCTTGATAACTGTGAACGCCTTGTTTCTGAGTTCCTCACCTGAGAACTCGTCAAGCTGTACATTCATATCCCAATTATACTTCATAAGAGTATTCAGAAGATCCTCAATGTAATCTTTGACATACTTCACATTGCTCTCGCTCTTGTCCTTAAGCTGAACAACTATGTTCTCTATAGCCTCGATGATTCCTGACTCCTGCTTATCTGGTGCCTGTCCTGACTCATCATTGAGCTCTATAACCTTACCTGTCTTTGTGATTATGACCTTCTTGTTAGGTGCAGCTGCTGCCTTGCTCTTCTTATTTATCATGTGGTTTATACACTTGATAAGACATGCAACGGAATATGTCATCTCCTCTGCGGTTGGCTTGTCAAGCCCCTTGAGTGTATGCTGATGATACAGGAACTCTGATTTACAAAGCATCTCCTCAACCACAGCTGCTTTGCACAATGATACGAGATCCGCTGGCATAGCCTGCTGCTTCTTGCCGAACAATCCGCCGCCACCCTGCTCATTCTCCTCCTTGTACTTCTCTGGAAGAGTTGTTCTGACATATGTATCGTGAAGGTACTTCTTTGCTGTGTTGATATCATAGCTTGATGCAAGTACCATCTTCTTTGTGCTGTTGAGTCCGTTGACAACCATATCCTCTGCTGCCATGAAGAGCAGTATCTTCTGTCTGTTGTCAAGCATTGAGTAAACTTCTTTGTTCTTGTTGTTCTTCTCTACAATTGACTTCTTCCTTACATCGAATACCTTGATCTTCTCTTTTACGCTAAAGAATGCCTTGAGCATTGCAGGGTTGGCATTCAGGAAGTTGCAACACCATGTAAGCTCTATGTACTGATCCTCTATCTTGTTGGATACCTCGTAAAGGCTGTATCCCTCGAACAGAACATTGAGTGCCTTTGAGAGAATCTCCAGGCTCTCATACTTCTCCTCATATGACTTCTGTGTTATATCAGAGTTGACATATGCCTTTATTCCACACTCAATGAAGAGCTTGTTGTACTCGTATGCTCCCTCTGGTATGTTCTGGCGTCCACTGAGCTGCGCTCCTGAACCAAGTGTCTGAAGTACCTTCTTGACCTCTGGCTCATTCTCGATAGCCTGATATACCTTCTTTGTAAATGCGCAGGTCTCATTGAGTAATGAATCTATTCTCTTATTGTATACTTCCTGCTTGGATATCTCTGAAGCCACCTTGCTGCTAAGTATCTTGGCAGCCTCTGTGCTTGTAACATTCTTAATGAGCTCCTTGAAATTAGAGTATACCGACAGGTTATCTATAGGTATGTACTCTGCATTCAATCCATAGAACTGGAATGCCTTCTCATACTGCTTGTTTGCAATATATATTGAAAACAGATTGATAGACAGCTGTATCTTATAATCGTTAGGTGCATGTGCATCCTCTATAACATAATCATAAAGGACTTCAAGGTTGTTGATATATGAATCTGAACCGATATCGTCAGCGGATATATCCATCTCCATAACTACATTGATGAGATCAAGGTAGCCAAGAAGTGCCTTGTCGAAGTTCTTTGGTCTGTCATCATCCTCAAGTATCTGATATGAAATGTTGATGAGAAGTGGTGCGATTTTGTCTCCTATGAGCTTCATACACTCCGGGATCTTCTCTAGCTGCAACAAATAGAGTAGCCACACACTGTATCTGTACACACCAGTAGCTGATACAGGTGTATCGATATCAGTTGGGTCTATATCGCCATATACAAATCTGAACAGTGGCTCTATCCACTCCTCAATCGCATAGTGACCAGTCGCCTTTATATTGAAGTCCACGAACTCAGCAAGCTCATACAGCTTTGTACACTGGGCACGTACCTCATCGTCAACTGTCATAGTTGACAGATCAAAATTGGAATCCTTTAAGCTGTCTATAACCAGTGTATAAAATCCGTCTTCTACCTGATCATTCAGATAACGAATAAGAGTTCCCTTATTGCTGGATGCAGCAATAGATAATGCATTATCCCCCGCCTGTCCTATATTTGCTGGTAACATAATATGTCAACCTCCTTTGTTTGTTGCGTTTGTTGTTGTGTAAGTTGTTTAACGCATCTTTTCACGTCTGTTATTATTTTTTTTATATCTAACGAAATATTCCTATGGCATTCCCCATAAAATCACTACTCCAAATATATCATATTTGGTAAAATCATTCAACAAAGTTTTTGGTTATTACTGATAATTGTCATTGTGCATAATTACTCAAAAATATAGTCACTAATATTTTTCGCATTTTTGTGCATTTTTACCGTGCTTTTCGTCAGGCAAGTCCAGCCATATGAAGTATCGCCATGGCATTTGTCGTGGTACACCTTCCATCCTTCTTCTTGTAGTCGAACTTTAACTGGTCACCCTCGTAATACTCCTCAAAGTGATAGTTCACCGCAGGTGTTCCATCCTCCGCCTTGAGATCGCACAGTTCAAAATCATGGGTGGACACCAGTGTCATTGAATTTGCCGCAGCAAGCTTCCTGATGACCTGTGTTGCTCCAACTATCCTGTCCGCCGAGTTAGTACCCTTGAATATCTCATCTATCAGGCACAGCATCGGCTTATTCTCTTTGCGGTACTCCACCATAGTCTTTATTCTAAGAATCTCCGCATAAAATGTAGAGATACCATTGCTTACATCATCCGTCACTCTCATCGAAGTAAATATCTTCATGACATCAGTCTCCATGTATTCAGCGCACACCGGCGCCCCAGCATATGCGAGCACAAGGTTGATTCCCAGTGTTCTGAGGAATGTAGTCTTTCCGGACATATTGCTTCCCGTTATTATCGCCGCGCCACCCTTAAAGCTTGCATCATTTTCAACAACTACCTCAGGCGCTATGAGTGGGTGTCTCATCCCCTTCGCCTCAACATGCACATTTGCACTGTCTCCAACCTGTGGATACACCACATCCCTTGTTCTGGTGAGGACTGTAAATGACATAAGTTCCTCCATGTCAGAAACAGCCTTTATCCATCCTGCGACATCCTGACCATTGTCCTTCTTCCATCTGTCCATCATACTGCCGATATGGAAGTCCCACATTGTAAGTCCGCAGAGGAGCTGATGAACTATAGGATTGTATCTGATATTGAACGCTGCACTTATGGATCTGAGTTTCTTTATCGCTGCCAGCGCTCCTGAATCCTGAGAAAGATTTTCTCTGATATCGCAGAGAAGCTCACTTTCAAACTGCTCTCTGGATATAAGTTCAAACATGTTGATGTAGTCATCAAGGACATATCCAAATGATATCATCGGCATTACCGCCTGTCCCGCAACGCCTGAAAACAGCCACGAAAACAGCAGTACGGCAAAGAATGACACAAGCGTCCATCCGATATTTATCCTGTTCATGATGCCGAGCACAAAAAGTGCCACAGTTATAAGTGGGAACACAAATCTAAGCACATTGAATATCCCCGGTATATGGTCATCACTGCTGCAGTATGCGACAAACTCGTCTGCTGTATATTTCTTCTTTTTTCCCATTCCGGCCTTCACACCAAGAGTCTCAAAGGCAAGTGAAAAATCATCCTTTTCACCAAGCTCCTTTATCGCCTCCTGACGTTTTCCTATCATCGCAATATCATATCCAGGATCTTTGATACTCTTTGCAAGGCTGCGTCGTCCTTCCTCTGTTCCGGCCGTACATATGAACTGAAACAGTGAGTTTTGTCCGAGAAGATCCATATCCTTAGCAGCAAGATCATCCTTACCCAAATATTCGCTTCCGTTCTCACAAAACTTCTTCCAGTCATCACCGAACCTGGCAACATACCTTCTCAGCACCTCAGCCTCAGCCTTCTTATATTCAAGCTTTTCGCTGAGTTTACCATGTACAAACACCATGGCTATGAACGCCACTGCAAGCACTATACCTATGGCAATAAACACACTCCTGCTGTCGTATATTCCTATGATAAGTCCTGCCGCAGCTACAATGAAGCTCACAAATCTCACACCTGAATATGTCGTGGATCTTCCTTCAAGTTCTTTTATTTCTTTTTTCAGATCATCCAACTGTTCTCTGTATTTCTCCATACGATCAAACACCCTTTCGTTTTTAGTTTTAAGCACTATGTTTGAATATAGCATATACTATATATAATGCGCAAATATTAAATGTCTATGAACTTCCTGAAAAACATCTATAAACTCTGAAATTTTATACAATCTTCACGTTATTTACACACTATATTAATATCTGAATTATTGCATTTGAGGCGAATACATATTAAAATAAATGGATAAGTTATATACATTAGTAGAAAGGGGATATATACTATGAAGAATTTAACTAAATTAGCTCTTACCCTCGCAGCCGCAGGCGGCGTGTGCTACCTTTTTAAGGACAAGCTCAAGGCCACAAAAGCATACCAGACTGTTGAATCAAACGACACCATAAAGAAAGCAAAAGCAGCAGCTTCAGATTCTTATCACAAGGTTAAGGATTCTGAAGCCGTCAGAAAGATAAAAGAAAATGAGAATGTCCAAAAGGCCACATCAGCAGCATCAGAAACATATCATAAAGTAAAGGATTCTGAGTCTGTTCAGAAGGCAAAGGAAGCTCTGAAGGATACTTACCATAAGGTAAAGGATTCAGACACAGTAAAAAAAGCAAAGGATACCGTATCTGACAAATATGACAAGCTCAAGGATACTATAAAGGACAAGATGGATCATCCGGAGGATGCAGACCGTGAGTATTTCACACTTCACGGTGAGAGTGAAGACGAATCTTCCGCATCGGACGTCACCATCTCAGGCAATGATGCTTCAATCAGTGCCGCTTCAGAGGCAACTGACGAGGAGACAGCCAAGGCTGTGACCGAGGCCGTTGCAGAGACTGAGGACGTCATCGCAGAGGCAACCGGTGCTGTTGCCCAGGCGGCAGACTCAAAGAGTGCCGATGTAATCGGTGATGAGTATATGGGACTTTCCGATACATCAGAGGATCCTGCAGTTCTTGAGGAACAGGACAAGCTAGACGTATAAATCCGTATTATCAGAAAATGCACCTTGTGCATAAAAGGTGCCGCATGCAATTCAGATCTTAATCGATCTATATATCGCATGCGGCGCCTTTTGTTCTATAGGTTAGGTATTGTTCTATAGGTATTGTTCTATGCCCAATTTAAAATTGACTTTTATACTGGCTTTTATATTATCTTGCAAGTTACATTTTGACTGCTATCTCTTAACTCTCTTATCGTCCGACAGATATGAAAGAGCTTCATTGATGTCTTTTTCCGAACGGAAATCCTGTTCATATGTAACTCCATCCACATCGACCATGAGAAGCTTATATATCTTCTTTTTGCCTGATCCTATGTTTGAGGATGTCCTGAGCTTCTTGAATGTCTCTATGTTGTCCAACGCAACCACATCCGTGTGCCACATTCCATGGCAAACAAAGTATTTGTCCGTTATAGCTATTCCATACTGATCGTAATACATCTCATACCTGAGCTGGGAGTCTATATCTCTGATAGTCTGCCTGTCAGCCCGCTTTCCAAGAACATCTCTGACACTGCGTACCTTCCACGGGCAACTCACCTCGTATATGCATCTGACGATCACATATACAGACCAAAGCACTGTCACTATCAGCACCAGGAGCATCATGTTGTAATATATCCTTGGGAAATCCACCTCGCTTATTATGAGGGGATACATTCTCGTCTCAAGCTGTGCTGCGGCAATCCCCATATCTGATGTTATCCCATCTATGATCGATGAGTACTCACTTCCTCCGGATATCATTCTTCCCTTTATAGTATAATTGAGTACTACGTCATCATTGCTCTTTAACAGGAGTATCGCATACCGCCCATCCTGCTGACAAATGTAATAGCTTCCCTGTCTCTCCGAGTCAACAAAATAATCATATCCGAGGTAGTCCGCCCTATCAACTGTGATCTTAACATCACTGCCATATGGATTTGATATGCTCTCTATCTCATTGAGTGTCCTGTATGTCTTGCTGTCAAGTCTGTTAAGCAGTTCAAATCGCCCTGCCATCATCAACATGAACACTGTCATAAGGACAGCCAGCACTACTCCAGGTATTCTGTTTTTTAAAAGATAACATTCAAACTTTTTGTTCTTAAACATATTGTCTCCAGGTTATTTAGAAATGTCCACTGGCACCGCCGTGTTCACCGCCTCCGCCTCCAGAACCGCCAGAGCTGTCAGATGACGACTGAATCTTGACACTGTGAACTTCCTTTCTTATAAATATATCTCTTCTGTCAATGATCTGTGCATTTCCGTCACTGTATGTGGACGCTGTCGTCGTGTCCTTTCCAGCCTTCTTTGAATAGTTGATGCAGAAGAAGATTATAGAAAGCACAAGAGAAACAACAAAGCATATAAATGGTGACAGGAAGTTGATTCCATGACCACTTCCAGCCATAGCCTTCTGTGTCTTGCTTATCATTCTCTCAAATCCTCCCACAGGATCATCGCGAAGAATCTTGCATCCATAATCAACTATCTTCTGTGCCTTTGAGTTGCTGATTCTGTCCCTTGCCTTTCCGCCTGTGGAATATCCAAGATCTCCAGTATCCCAATTTGCAACTATCACGACACTTGTGCTCGTATCATATCCATCAAGATAAGATCCCTGAGGCCATGCCTCCCAGCCAAATCTGTAATAGTCACACAGATCACTTGCCAGCTGCCAGCTGTCACCTATGTACATGCCAATGTCTGACAGATCTGTGCTGCTGTCTACTATAAATATAACGAAATCCATACCTACTTTTTCCTGTATGGCTTCTATATCCGCCCTGATGGTGGATTCCTGTGAATCCGTGAGTTTGTCTGCATAATCAAACAGACGTTCATTTGTCTTGCAAGCCTCGTTGTTTCTAGCATCATGCTTCAGATTTGCACTGGACTTCACAAAATACATAATAATAAACACGATACCGATGCCCATTATTATAAACATAGTTATCAGGAATTTCTTTAATGTTTTATTCATTTACAGCACCCCCAATAACAATGATAATCCGTCAAGTCCGATAAATACTGATGCCATAACAAGGGCTGTCAGTCCGACCGCCTTACCTATGCTTCTAGGCGGTGTCCCGATACATTTACCCGTCTGGCCGTTCACGTAGAACTTATAGTTCTGATTCTGAAATCTGTACTCATACACCCATACCGGCATGAGTGCAAACTTTGTTCCGGTCTGCCTGTTGTTGCTTGTGAATCTCTCGCTTGTGAGCGTGTCATAACCGCTGGTATACTCACGTATCCAGCCCCTGTTCGCCTTGTCAGCTTTTTCCTGTGCTCTGGATGCAAGCTGATCTGGCGGCATATTGTATGTCTCAGCCTCAAATCCCGAAAGAAACTTATTGTCATGCTTTATAAGCTCCGCATAATCATATGGTTCCATGAGATCCATGATGCCATCCTCCATGGCTATGGAAGCATCAACCGGGATTCCCTGGTAATTGACATGTATCTTTCTTGCTACATCAAAATATGAAGTCTCTGTGTACCTCTTGTCTCCGGATGTCCAGGTTCTCACCTTCGTTCCAACCGCCTGATAGTCCACATTTGAGTCGTAATCATACATCCAAAATGGAACATATACTCCCTTGAGATGTTCCAGTGTCTTCTGGGAAAGGAACGATCCCGGCAGGAACAACTTCTTTCCAAATTCTTCTTTGAGTTTTTCCTCTGCCTCGTGCTTTGATATCTTAAATGGAAGCACCGCATCCGCGCCATACGGATAACTGACCTTATCGTCCCTGAGCTGATATGTACCACATGCCGGACATCGGCCCGCAGACTGAAACTCTGTGTATGGAATCTGTGAACCACAATTCACACAGACCATAGGTTCCTTTGACGGAACTACTTCCTGACACTCACTGCCACCACAGCTCATGCAGATCATCTTCTTCTTCGATGGCTCATACACAACATTGCCGCCACAATTTACACAGCGATATAACAACTTATTATTCCCCCTGTCCTTTTTCTGATATATTTTCTTGTTACCTGTCATCAACTGCCCCTTAAAATACACTTGATGATATTCGTGCACATTCAGCGCACGGCTCCGTTTTTTCACCGGGATTCGCCTGATTCCCCCTTATTACGAGTTCGCTATATCATGATTCGCACCTACGGTGCTTTCCGTTGCTGTCGCAACTATCATGATCCAATTCGCCGCTCACCAATCATGCAAGCATGTTGGCTCACTTGCGCTCATTATACCATACCGTCCCATTTTTTAGAACATTGAATTGACTGCATTAAGATTGATTTATATCTCAGTTTTAAAACGATATTTTTTCATAATTTTTTGTAACACATTTCATGCCTCAGAATATGGTATACCATGAACAAAATCATTGGAGGCTTACCATGAGTGACTTATCAGCAACACAGTGTGCTTGTGGAAGAAACGGACTTTCTTGCGGAGGTTCCTGCGGATGCAACAGTTGCACACTTATCATCATTCTTCTTCTCTTCTGCGGTGGCTGCGGCGACAACGGATTCGGAGGCGGCTGCGGTAACGACAACAGCTGTATATGGATAATTCTTCTCCTGTTATGCTGCGGAGGTTGCGGTAACAGCAACAACGGCTGTGGCTGCGGTGGCTGCGGAAATGACTGCGGCTGCTGCTAACAGCCCGGAGTCAGTCACAGCTAAAGACGAAGCATAAACTTTTGTTTTGTGCTCTTAATCTATGCCAGCAGGAGCAATTCTGCTGGTATTTTTTTATTACCCCGCACATAGATTATAGTATAACTGCAAAGGTCTGCCGACATCTGAGTATGCATAATGGAGAGGCACATGTTTAGTGGTAATTTTCGTCATCCCCTCGACAACTTAATACGTGATGACAGTCTTTTCATGCTCGAGGCAATTCTTCCATTTGTGTCTGACAACATGAAAGCACCACTTGCCATGTACATAAAGATCATGGAGCTCCAGTCTATCCTCTCCTGTCTTCAGGACAGAAACTACATGGAAAGCTGCGGTCTCCACAAGGACATCAATAACCAGGATGACATCCTGTCCTCTCTTGCCGCATGCGGTTTTCCTGATGTCCAGGGACAATTTGCAAATATCAAAAAAATGATGGATATGATGAAGGTGATGGAGGCATCAAAGGAAATGTCTGGCAAAGGATCCAGGGGCAGCGGTCTGTTCTCCGATCTGTTTGGCACCTCTTCATCATCAGGAAATGATACTGAACCCCTGTACGAACACTACAGACCGAACGGTTGTGAAAACCAGAATAGCTCTTATGCAGATGAGGCTCAAGATAACCCGTATTCAAATGATCCCCAGGCTGCACATGACATTCATACATCCGACGACCTATACGGTTCCATCCAGGATCTGTTCGATGAATATGATCGGAATAATCTATAGATCTGACTGAATTATTTCCAGAAAGGACTTTTAATATGAATCTTCAAAACGACCCAAGACTTAGAAATATGCACCCGCTTAAAAGGGAGATCCTATTTCGTCTTTCCCACACCGCAACGGCCATGTCTCCAGAACAGATTCTCCCGCAGCTCATGGAGATCAACAACGAGCTGAAGAAACGTGATCTGTCATTTAGCAAAGCAGAATCCGAGATTGTGATCGATATCCTGTCCGAGGGAATGTCTCCCCAAGAAAAGCAGAAGATCAATATGCTCCGAAGTTTTCTGTAGCCAGCAGCCACGTATACCCTATCCCGTAGATATATTTCATTTTTATATATCTACAGGATATACTTGTACATGTTTTGTCGCCTATAGCCAGTGCCGTTATGTCTGACCTCTTTTTATATTTGTTTTATGGGAACTCTTCCACATAAGGGTTCTCGTATACTTCTTACATCGAAAGGGTTTTATAATGGATATATTTGAAGCAGGCAAGCGCATAAAGAAAATAAGGAAATCACTCAAACTTACTCAGGAGCAACTTGCAGAGAAGGCTGGCATATCTGCCCACTTTGTCTACGAGATAGAACACGGTCAGAAAACCATGAGTCTGTACACTCTGACTGATATCGCTCTAGCTCTCGGCACCTCCACTGACTATATTCTGTTCGGCAGAACTCCAGATATCTCTTCCGGCGCCCGTGATGTCATGATAAATGACGACCTCAGCCACATCATTGAGACTGTTCCTCTGTCAAAGAGAGACGCTATCAAGAATATTGTGAAGAGTGTGCTGCCGTATATTAAGTAGTCACAATAATGATAAAATAATTTGCTACCTGCACCATAATATCGCAGTAACCATCTCCGGACTCCTTATTGGATACAACCACCTGCTCACCATAGTGTTTATGTAACATTCTGCTCAATGTGAGAATGCTGTAAACCAGATTCGGAATAGTGAGAGTTCCTGTTATCAGGTCCATATACTACCTCTTGTCTTCCGAATCAAGCACATCGCTATCCTTTAAAATGCTGAACCTTATGGCCTCGTTTGCGATGATTCTGCTAAACATTTCACATGCAGTATTGAAGAGAAAAAGGTTGTGCAGGAATATATTTCTCCACACAACCTTTTTCTATCTCTTTATTATCTACTCATTTCTGAATAAACATATAGCTTTATTTCATAACTATATTCACAATACGTCCAGGAACATAGATCTCTTTGATAACGTTACCTGTAAGCTTGTCGGCGATCACTTCCTTAGCCTTTGCGATAACCTCATCCTTAGGATCTTCCTTGCCGATTGCAAGTGTTGCCTTTGTCTTGCCGTTGATCTGTACAGCAATCTCAACTGTTGACTCAACTGTCTTTGTCTCATCAAACTCTGGCCATGTCTGCTGATATACATATCCGCCGTAGTTCTTTACTGACCACAGCTCCTCTGTGATATGAGGTGCAACAGGGTTTAACAGGATGAGCAGTGTCTTGAACTCATCTGCTGTTACGCTTCCCTTCTTGTAGAAGTCGTTGAGAAGTGCCATCATGGCTGCGATAGCTGTGTTGTACTTCAGGTTCTCGAAGTCATTTGAAACCTTCTTGATGACCTGATGCATCTTGGTCTCCATATCCTTGGAGTAACCCTTCTCATCTGTCACGCTGTCCTGAAGCTTCCATACTCTGTCGAGGAATCTTCTACAGCCCTTGACACCGTCCTCTGACCATGAAGCTGCAAGGTCAAATGCTCCGATGAACATCTCGTAGGTACGAAGTGTATCTGCACCGTATACATCTACGATGTCGTCAGGATTTACAACGTTGCCTCTTGACTTACTCATCTTCTCGCCGTTCTCACCAAGGATCATACCATGTGATGTTCTCTTCTGGTATGGCTCTGGTGTAGGAACTACGCCCTGATCGTACAGGAACTTGTGCCAGAATCTTGAATACAGAAGGTGAAGTGTTGTATGCTCCATTCCTCCATTGTACCAGTCAACAGGAAGCCAGTACTTGAGTGCCTCCTTGCTTGCAAGAGCCTCTGTGTTGTGAGGATCTGTATATCTAAGGAAATACCATGATGATCCAGCCCACTGTGGCATGGTATCCGTCTCTCTCTTTGCCGGACCGCCACAGCATGGACATGTGGTGTTTACCCAGTCTGTCATAGCTGCAAGTGGTGACTCGCCGTTGTCTGTCGGCATGTAGCTGTCTACCTCTGGAAGAAGCAACGGAAGCTGGCTCTCGTCGATAGGTACATAACCACACTTATCGCAGTGAACGATAGGAATTGGCTCGCCCCAGTATCTCTGACGTGAGAATACCCAGTCACGGAGCTTGTAGTTGGTCTTTGCCTGACCGATACCCTTCTCCTCAAGGAACTTGATCATCTTCTCCTTTGCATCCTTTACCTCAAGTCCGTTGAGGAAATCAGAGTTGATGAGCACTCCTGTTGCCACGTCTGTAAATGCAGCCTCATTTATATCCACTTCCTCGCCATCCTTTGCAACAACCTGGATGAGTGGAAGTCCGAACTTCTTTGCAAATTCCCAGTCTCTGTCATCATGTGCAGGAACCGCCATGATAGCACCTGTTCCGTAGCTCATAAGTACATAGTCTGAAACATAGATTGGGATCTCCTTGCCATTTACAGGGTTGATGGCTGTGAGTCCGTCTATACATACACCAGTCTTGTCCTTTGCAAGCTCTGAACGCTCGAAGTCGCTCTTCTTTGCTGCCTGCTCACGATATGCCTCGATGTCTGACCAGTTGCCGATCTCATCCTTGTACTTGTCAAGGATTGGATGCTCTGGTGAAACTACCATATATGTTACTCCGAACAGTGTGTCACATCTTGTTGTATATATGCGGAGCTTGTCCTCTTTGCCCTTCACTGAGAAATCTACCTCAGCTCCTGTTGATCGTCCGATCCAGTTCTTCTGTGAAACCTTTACACGCTCGATGTAATCCACGCCGTCAAGTCCCTCGATGAGCTTGTCTGCGTAATCTGTGATCTTGAGCATCCACTCAGACTTAACCTTGCGGACAACCTCGCTGCCGCAACGCTCACATACGCCGTTGACAACTTCCTCATTTGCAAGACCGACCTTACATGATGTACACCAGTTGATAGGCATCTCCTTCTTGTATGCGAGACCAGCCTTGAAAAGCTTAAGGAATATCCACTGTGTCCACTTGTAGTATTCAGGGTCTGTTGTGTTGATCTCTCTGTCCCAGTCAAATGAATATCCAAGTGAGTGGAGCTGTTTCTTGAATCTTGCAACATTGGTCTTGGTTACTTCCTTTGGATGGATCTTGTTCTTGATCGCATAGTTCTCTGTAGGGAGACCAAATGCATCCCAGCCCATTGGATACAGAACGTTGTAGCCCTGCATTCTTCTCTTTCTTGCCACTATATCCAGCGCTGTGTATGGTCTTGGGTGACCTACGTGAAGTCCCTGTCCTGATGGGTATGGGAATTCAACTAACGCATAGTACTTTGGTTTTGAATAATCATCTGTAGCAGCAAATGCCTTGTTGTCATCCCAGACCTTCTGCCACTTTCCTTCAACGACTTTGTGGTTGTATGTCTCAGCCATTTTTGAAAATGCCTCCTTGAAATTATTCTTTGATATCTTTAATATCAATCAATTTTTGATAATTCTGATGCTTTATGCTTTGATCATTATCTGCTCAGGCTGCAGCGTATTTTCAGCCTTATTCTCTCTAATCTTAACTATATTAGCATATAAGCTGTGTTTTTCAAACTATTTTTTAGTATATACCCTGCATATTCTTTGTTCACCATGATATGCCGGTTTTTGCTTTTCTCTCACTTTCTGCATATCACAACTGCAGCTCTTATCCAAATACTTTCTTGATGCTGTCATAGTGAAGGAATATCCCCTGCTCTGCATATTCCTTTATCTCATCCAGAGTTGCCAGCTTGAAACCATCGGTCTCCGCCTCCTGAGGTCTGACATCCTTTTCTTCAAAGTCACCTGTGAATTTGTACACATCCACAAAGTAGTTGTCCTTCTCATCCGGGTTATCTCTTCTATATGTAAACTGCAGACCTCCATCGAAATCGCTTATGTCTATACCAGTCTCCTCAATCACCTCTCGTCTGACAGCCTCTATGGATGATTCTCCCGCCTGCACTCCGCCGCCGGATACCTCCCACCAGCCTGCTGCCCACGCCTTTGTCATGACACGCTTGGTTATCAGATATTTTCCCTCTCTGTTCTGAAGCACACCGAGCACTGTGAGGTGATAATCCCCCGGCTTCATATTCCAGTCATTTCTCTTCATAGTGCGCCCTGTCGGCTGCTTGTTCACATCATAGATATCCCAGTATTCCATTACGTTTGTCCTCTTTCTTCTTTAAATATATTGTGATTATATTCCAGAATTCAATTGTTAGCAACAACGACTCTCAACATATATATAATATGCACATTCAATTGCATATCCGCACTCTTGTGTGGTAGTATTATTTTAATCAAAACTTCTATATCTATATTAGAAATGCACACTTCAGCCATTTGCCAAAGGCAGATTCTGCATGGCTGGAGCTTTAAGGATTAAGGGGGTATTATTTGTGAAAAAAGGATTATCTATTCTACTTTTGGCAGTATCGGCTATAGCCACAGCATATATCGGATCAACATCTGCTCTTGCCGCAGATAACGGCATCGCACCTTCCGGTTACTACGAAAATTCAACAGAAAATTCCAATGACATGAACAAGGAAACAGAACTGTATTCTTCAGATGACGATATTGCGGCTCTTGCAGCCACCTCCCAATCATCATCAGAAACCAAACTGTATGTACTTAACTCATCATATTCAGATGCTCTCTCCATTCCCTCCTCATATGCTAAGACATATCAGCTTGGGAAATACGGTATGACCGGATCTATCACATACAGCATTATAAGCGGCGGTTCCGTAACCGTATCCTCATCAGGGCTTGTAAAGCCGCAATATACAGTATGGTACTGGAAAAACGGATTTGGCTCAACCTGGCCTACGGAAGGAGCCACCAAGGAAATCCAATACAACACAGGTATATCGGTTGTACGAGTTTCTAATGGAAAGAACTACAAGGACATCACTTTTAACGTAATAAATTACGCAGCCGCATATGTCGAGGACATTGAACAGTCATTTATTAACGACAACATAACCAGTACCATGACTGATTACGATAAACTCAAAGCCATCACTAAATATGTGGCTGACACATACAGTTACAGTGCTTCATATTCCTCAGCCGAATCCATGATCATATACGGAGGCGGTGACTGCTGGGCAAGCTGCGATCTTATTATGGAACTCTGTGATAAAACAGGTGTAAAAAATCACATACGAATGGCAAACCGAGATCCTGGTGCAGGCAGTGGTCACCGGAATGTTGTTGCTCTCTGCGACGGGAAGCTCTACATTGCCGACGCCGGATATTCCGGCACTGCGCCAAGAATGTACAGCTTGTATGAAGCATCCGCTTTTTCTGAATATGATGGTGTACTGTACCAGTATGATGGCTTTGATGACAATATAGTAATTCCAGACAATATCACTGCCATAGGCGAATCAGGAGAAAATGTATTTTACTATTCATGCAACAAAGATTCCATATCATCTATATCCATACCTGCAAGTGTAACATATATATCAAATGTTGCTTTTGCAGGTCTTAAGAAACTTAGCAATTTGTCTGTTGCCAGTGGCAACCCGGTATACAAGAGCATTGACGGAATAATATATACTAAAGATGGCAAAGCCATCTATACTGTTCCAAACAATAAAAGCAGCGTAACCGTGAAAAATGGTGTTACCACTATCAATAATTACTGTTTTTATTACAACCCAAATCTGACATCCGTCACAATTCCCGGCTCTGTCACATCTATAGGCGAAGGAGCTTTTGGCGATTGTGGTAAACTGTCTTCAGTAATCATTCCAGCATCAGTTAAGTCTATCGGCGATTATGCGTTTTACAACGACTCATGTCAGCTGATCGTGCTATCGAAAGATGCAATATTTGGAAATAATGCCGCTCCAAATTGTACTATTATAGGATATGCCGGAAGTACAGCCGAAAAATATGCAAAGGCAAACGGAAACGCATTTATAACACTGGCATCAGATAAGACATATCTTAGTACAACCGGCAACCTGACATGCATAAAAAATATCTCAGGCAATATTGTCAATTTTACCGGGCTCCGAAATGTAAATGGAACTCTCACATATTTTCAAAATGGTGTCAAAAGCTCTGCTGGGACTCTTGCAAGGTACAATGGCAAATATTACTATGTGAAAAATGGGAAATTGTGCAATACCACTACTCTCGTGAAATATCACAATAAGTACTTTTATGTAAGAAATGGCGTCTTGTGCAGGGTCACTACTCTCGTTAAATACAACGGCAAATATTTTTATGTGAAAAATGGAACCCTGAGCAGGACCAACGCTATCGTAAAATACAACAACAAATATTTTTATGTGAAAAATGGCGTCTTGTGCAGAACCACTGCCATCGTGAAGTATAATAAAAAATACTATTATGTGAAGAATGGCGTCTGGAGCAACAAGGTTTCAGCTTTCATAAGATACAACAAAAAAACTTACTATGTAAAAAACGGCGCAGTATGCAGCAATTTTTCAGGTTTCAAAACATACAAAGGACATGTCTATTCCGTAAAAAACGGCGTAGTTATCAAAAAAGTAAAATAACATAATTTAACTTTCACCGGAGGCACATATGAACGCTTACGAAGTTTTTGCCAGCGTCTACGACGAACTGATGGACAACATTCCATACGATGACTGGTGCGCATATATTATACAAGTTTTACAGAAATACAGAGTTATAGATGGTCTGGTCTGCGAGCTGGGCTGTGGCACAGGCGAAGTCACTGAGAGACTGGCTGATGCCGGATATGACATGATAGGAATCGACAATTCCTATGACATGCTTGAGATCGCAAATGAAAAAAAGATTGAAACAGGGCATGAATCCATACTCTATCTCATGCAGGACATGAGGGAATTTGAACTGTTCGGAACTGTGAACGCCATTGTGTGCGTATGCGACAGTATCAACTATCTCACTGAGCTTTCAGATATCACACATGTATTCAGGCTGGCAAATAATTATCTTGAAGCCAGGGGGATATTTGTCTGTGATTTCAAGACAAGACACTACTTCAAAGATGTAGTTGCAGACTCTACCATCGCGGAGGATAGGGAGGACGTCAGCTTCATATGGGATAATTTCTATGACTCCGAAAATGATATAAATGAGCTGACTTTGAGTCTGTTTCTTCCCGAGGTTGATGAAGCTGAAGAATCCGATGAAACTTTTGACCCCGATGACGATAATGAAGCATACAGCGATTCCTGTTCAGCGACATCTGATCACACAGAAAGCTGTCACAGCGCATCAGCTTCAGATAACGAAGCTTTTCCTCTGTACAGAAAATACCAGGAATTCCACTATCAGCGCGGTCTCACCATAGACGATATGAAAAAATGTGTCCAGGACTCCGGTATGGAACTTGTAGCATTATATGATGCATTTACATGGGAACCGGCAACTGATAAAAGTGAACGAATATATGTGGTTGCAAGGGAAACCCATCAAGACAACAAACATTACGAATAATATGGTTGTCAACTTTCCCTCTATATTATAGAATAACTTGGATTGTACACTCTGGACCTGTACAGTTCTTATAAAATCAGGCTGTGCTGTGTACATTTCAGACGCAGTTATATTTGCGGCTGCTATTATTTATTCATACAATTTAGAAAAGAGGTATATAACATGAGTGATCATATAATAAGAGGTATGGCAGCGAACAATCAGGTAAGATTCTTCGCCGGTACAACAAGAGATATCGTGGAGACCGCAAGGTCTATCCACAACACAAGCCCTGTGGCAACGGCTGCACTGGGAAGACTGCTCACAGCAGGAGCACTTATGGGCGCACAGTGCAAGAATGAATCCGATGTACTTACACTTCAGATCCAGTGCAATGGTCCGATAGGCGGACTGACCGTAACTGCAGATGCACACTCCAGAGTCAAAGGCTATGTCAACAATCCCAATGTGATACTTCACGCAAATGACAAGGGCAAGCTGGATGTTGCAAAAGCCCTCGATCTGGGTGTTTTGTCAGTCATCAAGGATATAGGCCTCAAGGAGCCTTATGTCGGTCAGACGCAGCTCGTATCCGGTGAGATCGCCGAGGATCTGACATATTACTTTGCAACATCAGAGCAGATCCCTACTTCTGTCGCCCTTGGCGTACTTATGGAGAAAGACAACACAGTAAAACAGGCTGGCGGATTCATCATCCAGCTCATGCCATTTGCATCGGATGAACTCATCGACGTTCTCGAAAAGAGACTGAACGAGTTCTCATCCATCACAAGTTTACTTGATGAAGGCAAGACTCCTCTCGATATCATCAAGGATGTATTTGAGGGATATGATGTGGTCGTGACGGATGAACTCCCTACAGAGTGGCACTGCAACTGCAGCAAGGAGAGATACTACAATGCGGTACTCAGCCTCGGGAAGAAAGAGATCGCAAGTCTCCTTGAGGAGGGCGAACCTATAGAGGTCAACTGCCAGTTCTGCAACTCACATTACAAGTTCTCACCAGACGAACTTAAGGAGATGCTTTTGAAAGCAGCAAATAACAGATAAACAAACAGCCAGTCTAATATCCAGTTTTACATAGCTGTTTCCCATCAAATTTTCGCCATTTGCTCTCATTTTCACTACATTTTTGTACATTATAATTATTGCATTGGTTTTTTCACTATGCTAGAATGTTAAACGTTGTAAAGTAGACTAAATTAGAAAGAAAGAGTGAAAATTATGAAGATAACAAGAGATGATATCAGAAATGTGGCTATCATCGCCCACGTTGACCATGGTAAGACAACACTTGTAGACGAGCTCTTAAAGCAGAGCGGTGTATTCCGTGACAACCAGGAGGTCGCTGAGCGTGTCATGGATTCCAACGATATCGAGCGTGAAAGAGGTATCACTATCCTCTCCAAGAACACTGCCGTAACCTATGGCAGCACCAAGATCAACATCATTGATACTCCGGGTCATGCCGACTTCGGCGGTGAGGTCGAGCGAGTTCTGAAGATGGTAAACGGCGTAATCCTCGTTGTTGACGCATTTGAGGGACCTATGCCACAGACCAAGTTTGTTCTGAAGAAGGCTCTTGAGCTTAATCTTGCAGTTATCGTATGTGTAAATAAATGTGATCGTCCGGAGGCACGCCCTGATGCGGTCGTTGACGAAGTTCTTGAGCTTCTCATCGAGCTTGATGCAAATGAAGATCAGCTTGACTGTCCATTTGTATTTGCTTCCGCAAAGTCTGGTTATGCAACCCTTGACTCATCTAAGCCGGGTACAGACATGAAGCCTCTGTTCGACACTATCATTGATTACATTCCTGCCCCTACAGGTGATCCTGATGCAGGTGTACAGATGCTTGTCAGCACCATCGACTACAACGAGTACGTTGGACGTATCGGTGTCGGCAAAGTCGACAACGGTGTCCTCAAGATAAATGAGGATCTCGTCATCGTAAACGAGCATGACCCAGACAAGCTTGAGAAGGTTCGTATCGGAAAGCTTTTCGAGTATGAAGGACTTAACAAGATAGAGGTCAAGGAAGCACAGATCGGCTCTATAGTTGCAGTTTCAGGTATCGCAGATGTACAGATAGGTGATACTCTCTGCTCCCCTGAGAATCCTGATCCAATTCCTTTCCAGAAGATTTCTGAGCCAACCATCGCCATGACATTCATGGTAAATGACTCTCCTCTCGCAGGCAAGGAAGGCAAGTTCGTGACATCAAGACATCTCCGTGAGAGACTTTTCAGAGAGCTGAACACAGATGTCAGCCTCAGAGTTGAGGAGACAGACACAACTGAGGCATTCAAGGTTTCAGGTCGTGGTGAGCTTCACCTGTCAGTCCTCATCGAGAACATGAGACGTGAGGGTTACGAGTTTGCAGTAAGTAAGGCTGAGGTTATCTACAAGGAAGATGAGCTCGGACATAAGCTTGAGCCATTTGAGATCGCTTATATAGATGTTCCTGACGAGTTCGCAGGTACTATCATCAACATGCTGAACCAGAGAAAGGGTGAGCTCCAGGGAATGGCTCCTACAGGAAACGGAACCACAAGACTTGAGTTCTCTGTTCCATCCCGTGGACTTATCGGATTCCGTGGAGACTTCATGACTGCTACCAAGGGTACCGGAATCATCAACACAACATTTGACGAGTATCTTCCATACAAGGGTGACATGAGCTACCGTTCAAAGGGATCACTCATCGCATTCGAGTCAGGTACTTCGATCACATATGGTCTTTTCAACGCACAGGAGCGTGGGACACTGTTCATCGGACCTGGTGAGCAGGTTTACGCCGGTATGGTTGTAGGTGAGAATCCTCGTGCTGAGGACATGGAGGTCAATGTCTGCAAGAAGAAGCAGCTTACCAACACACGTTCTTCAGGATCAGATGATGCTCTCAAGCTTTCACCTCCAAAGGTGATGAGTCTCGAGCAGGCTCTTGACTTCATCGACACTGATGAGCTTCTGGAGATCACACCAAAGTCATTCAGAATCCGTAAGAAGATTCTTGACCATACTCTCCGTTACAGAGCCAACAGGAAATAAGGACGGACGAAAAGTCCTTTGAGATAATGAAGCCCGTACCCTGTAAGGATGTGGATCCATCACGCTCGACTTCCTGAACTTTGACTTGCTTCTATATGCACTCGGCTTCGGCAGCGATAAGGTCGTTGCTGCCTACGCCTCGGCAAGAAGCGTCAAAGCTCAGGAGTCTTCGCTAACGATGGCCCCACACCCTTACAGGGTACGAGCTAATTTACTTTCTTATAGGGCTTTTCTGTTCGTGGTTGGATATACAACAAAAGCAGAGACAGTTCACACATTCTTTGTGTTTTGTGTGAGTTGTCTCTGCTTTTTTTGTGCGTAAAACTGTATCTTTTTTGCTTATTTTCCTCTGAATGATACAACTTTTCTGTTTTTTGTATCTTTCTGGCTTTTTCTTTATGTTTGCGATAATTTTGTGACCTTTTACCTCCTTGTCACGGCGTCTATTGGTCTTAGTTTTGAGGCCCATCTTGCTGGGAAATAGCCTGCTGCCACTCCGAGGATCACGGAGCCGAGGACTCCGGTCAGTGCAAGCCACCATGGGATCATGGCTATCTGGGTTCCTTTTGCAAGGTTGAACATGGAGACGGCGGCTTTATTCACCACTATTCTCACTCCGTAGGAGGATAATACTCCGAGGACGCCTCCGACAAGTCCTATCACTGCGGCCTCCATGAGGAACAGAAGTCTGAGCTCGTCTATGTCGCAGCCGAGGACCTTCAATATACCGATCTCGTTTACCCAGTCGAATACAGAGGTCGTCATGGTGTTGCTTATTCCTATGACAGCCACAATAAGTGCTATCATTCCGATTCCGCCGAGAAGAAGCTGTATCATCTTGAGGTACTTCTGTATCGTGTCCAGATATTCCTTGGAATTCTCTGTCTGATACCCCATGTCCTGAAGCTTTTTTACCATCGCATCGACGTTATTTATATCATCTACGATCACCACCGCTGATGTGTAGACAAATTCACGGTAGCTGTTGCCATTGCCATCCACCGGCTGACCGTACAGCTTGCCATCGGCGCTGACCTTTCTGAGCAGGCTTTTCAGTGAATCCATATCACAGTATATCGTCTGAGACTTCTCGCTGTAGCTGTCAGAGATGTCCAGCGATTCGTCAGACTCTTCATCCTGAACTGCGCTGTCATAAGAAGTGTCAGCAGAAGCATTGTCAGAGCTGTTATCCGTATCTCCATCAGATAAAACCCCGGCGAGCTTCAGTTTGAATATCCTGTCACTTTCACCGCTCCATCCGACGGTCGTGTCAAATCTCTTTCCGACAAGGGATGCAATACTCTTATTCTCTCTCTTCTCGTAACTGTCAAATATCTTTTGATTGAAGAACATTTTGCCCACACTGCTGCCCGAGATCAGTTCAGGTGTCCCATGTGAAGAATTGCTGTTTTCCCCATAGGCCAGACTCCAGCCATCAAGCTCATTTCCCGGCACACCCACAAGATTGCCAAAGTATTCATACTCCCCATACTTCATACTCACAGGCACCTCATACAGAGGATAACAACCATCCACATTTGCAAGATCTGTCAATGTAGATATCGTTCTGTCCGTTATCATTCGATCCTTATGCTTACTTCTGGTCTCACTGTATATCGTTATCTGGTTGACACTTCCACTTGCAACCGCAGAATCTATCATCTCGTTCTTGACTCCGATTCCCACAGCCAGAAGTGCTACAACCGATATAACACCTATCATCACGCCGAGAACGGTGAGAAATGTTCTGATCTTTCTTCTCTTCATATTCATAAGACACAAATGCCATATCCACCCCATACAATCTATCTCCTTATAAACTCTCTCCCCGTGACCGGAATCTAAAATTCATCAAGAATCTCCTTTTTTCTCCTGTGCTTTCTTATTGCACATATACATAACAGAGCTATCACTATAACCACAGCAATTACACCATATAACACCTTTTTACCACTGCTTTTTGTGCTGTCCTTTATCTTCTCTACATTGTCATACACCGGAGATTCCACAGTCGCCTTGAAATTCCCCTCAATCGTCGTCTCATTCCCCTCTTTGTCCTCATATGTAACTATCACCTTTGACATATCACCGCTCGCAGCAGTCGTCGCCACGGCATTCGTGAGGATATCTATACTTCCGCTCTTTCCAGACTCTATATTGCCTATATACGTCTCAATCTCCTCCATACTTCCCAACAAGCAATTTTCAACCGACGCACCGCAGGACGGGAGGGCGAAAATACGGAAAAGGGTACTCTTTTCCTATGCTTGCTACGAAACTTTATCCCTTACTACCTACAACACCGGGAACGGCAAATTTGACGAACTTTCCCAAAAGAAAAACGCCGCAATCTGCGACGTTTCAATCACTCTATATAAACAAAAACGAGAGAACTTTATTCCCCCGTTTCGTCGTTGTTGGCTTCCTCTATTCCTTTTGCAGTAGCAGACAGGATTTTCAAATCTTTTTCGCTCATACCGTCAAGCATAGTATCGAGCTGACGGCGGCGCGTGGATTTCTCCTGTTCCCGTTCCGGGAAAAAGAACTGGTCTACTGATACATCAAGCAGGGTTACAAGCTCATATAAAATCTGTAAACTTGGGTGCTGCCCGCTGTTCTCAATGGACGCGATATATCGGGGCGCAATATTCAGCGTATCGGCTAACTGATTGCGTGATATTCCCTTTGCTTTTCTTGCTGCTTTAATGGCTTGCCCGAAAGCCTTAAAATCAAATTTTTCTTTGTTCTGCTTCATAGTCATTTCACCCAACTACATTGTATATTTCATCTTCCTTTCGAGATATGATTACACACAGCACATTATTGACTGAAATAGAGCATATCATATACTTGATATTATTCGGCTATCCGAGTATAATTATACTGGTAAAATTTGAGGAAAGGGCGTTTTGATTATGGAATATATGTCTTGTCCCGAAGCGGCAAAGAAATGGGGAATTTCTGAAAGACGAGTACAGATACTTTGTAGCGAAAATCGCATACCGGGCGTTTCAAAACTGGGGTATATGTGGCTGATACCAAAAAACGCGGAAAAACCTTTTGATATGAGAAAGAAACAACATAAAATGCAGATACAATAAACAAACAAATAAACCTTACAACAACTGTAAGTGGTGTGGTTGCTTCTTATGCAGTAAAATTATATTCGTAAGATAAGCGTAAGCAAAAAATGTGAGGTGTGAGATATGAATGATACAAAAAAACTATTAGAAGTACGCGACTTGCACAAAGCATATTCCAAAGAGGGGGTTCCAACAAAAGCACTAAACGGAATTACCTTTGATGTTCTGAATGGCGAATATTTGGGAATTATGGGAGCCAGCGGTTCTGGAAAAACAACATTGTTGAATTGTATTGCTACGGTCATTAAACCAACCTCTGGACAAATTTTACTTTCAGGTGCCAATATAAGCTCTTTTGATGGCACGAAGTTGGCTGAATATCGTGGCAACAAGATTGGTTATCTATTTCAAGATTTTGCTTTACTTGATAATCTAACTGGTAAAGAAAATATTATATTGCCTTTATCAATTCATAATATTGACATTGTTACAGCGGAAAAAAAGCTAAAAGATATAGCAGATTTTCTTGGAATTACAGACGTTCTTTCTAAATTTCCGTCACAAATGTCGGGCGGTCAAAAACAACGCGTAGCTGCTGCACGTAGTTTGATTTCTGACCCCGATATTATTTTGGCTGATGAACCTACAGGTGCATTAGATACAAAATCAGCACGTTTACTCATGGAGAAGTTACAGGAAATCAATCTTAGGCGTGGACGCACAATCCTAATGGTCACGCATGACCCTAACGCCGCGAGTTTCTGTTCTCGTATTTTGTTCATTCAAGACGGTGTTATTTTCCATGAGTTACGTCGTAAAATTCCAAATGAAACACAGGAAGATTTTTATGCACGTATTTTACAAGTGATGGCTCAAATGGGGGGAGGAAGTGCAAATGTTCTTTAATCTCACATGGCGAAACGCCAAACGGAGCCGTAGCGAAAACCTAATTTATTTTCTGACAATGATAACAGCCGTAGCAATGTTTTATATAGTGCTTTCTCTTGGACAACAGGACGTAATACGTTTTTTAAGTGAAATTGAGAGCGACGCAGTAGAACGGTTGCTTACTAATCTTTTACCGACGGTTTATCTTTGTGCTTTATTATTTGTGTTCTTTCTCGTAGTATTTGCAAACAAATATCAACTTGAATGTCGTAGTCGAGAACTGGGGCTTTATTTGATGTTTGGAATGACAAAGATTAAATTATTTATTCAAATAATGACAGAGGGGCTAATCACGTCGTTTTTAGCTCTTTTAGGAGGGCTTGTATGCGGTGGCTTTTTATCCGAAGCTATAAGTCTTACAACCGCGCGTTTAGTAGGGCATGGTATCATTACACACCAATTAAGTTTTTCTGTAAGTGCCGCTATTTTCACATCGTTAGGCTTCTTGATTATTCAGTTTGTAGCATTGTTTGTTCTATGCGGAAAGCTGTTCCGTAAAGAGCTACATCAACTTGTTTATGGAGAGATGGCGAAAAAGCAACGCACAGGGAATCCATATGTAAGTTTCGTATCGTTTGCTATAGGCACCGTAATTTTGCTTGTCGCGTACTGGATTGTTGTAGAGCATTTTATGGCTGCGAGTGGGGCAATGCTGCTTATTGCCGTTTTACTTGGAATTATCGGAACAATTCTATTTATTCGAGGACTTGCAAGAATTTTGAGTATATGGGCAGCTTCTATAAAACACAAAGCCACAAGAGGACTTTATGTATTTACTTTACGGCAGTTGCATGAAAATGTCGTTAATAAATATATTTCAATCAGCGTAGCGTCCATTCTGATGATGCTTACTATTATGTTAATTACCGACGGCTCAGTGCGCATAATGTCATATGGAAGTGAATTGACACGAGGTACTTCTGTTTATGACTTTACTGTAATGGGCAACGACCAAATTGTTGAGAAGTATCTTTCCAACGAACAAATTCGTCCTTATGTATCAAATCTGAACCGTATGGAAATAGGAAATATAAAATCCACTGCTTCGGATGGGATAAGTTCTCCTGTTGATTGGTCGAAATTTAGGAAACAAATCGTGCAGCATTTACCTCAAGATGTAGTAGACCCTGCCACACAAGAAGATGGTATGTATAGTTTTGGCTCCGACCAACCTGCTGCCTTAAACCTTTTAGGTCTTATTGATACTGGTAGTTCTTCTCCTTATTTGCTTCCTGTATCTTCCTATAATCGGTTATTGGATGCCGCGGGAGAAAAACAGATTAGCCTTGGGAACAATGAAGTTGTCTATTATCTCAACCCAGATTTTTTAGGTAATGCTCAAGATGAAACGGTTACACTGTTAAATCAAATTGCAGCAGACGCACAGGCGAATAATGAAGCGTTGCTTTCTATCAACGAAAGACCATTTTATCTTGTTCCCTCTGTACCGATGAAAGGGTTGACCGCAGATGAAAATATCAAGATTATAACTGCATTGATTGTTTCAGATGAGATATATTCAGAATTTGTAAATTCAGACACTTGTATGGTTTATTGGAACTTTTGTATTCCTAATGAACTTGTTGAAACAAAAGGTTTAATGTTACCGATTATGGAAGCTCGTGATTTGTTAAAACCATCTGGTCTATATTACGAAAGCTATCTTAATAATTTTGGGCGACAATTATTTTATGTTATTTCCGGAAGTTATACAACACTATACATGGGATTTATGTTTTTGATTATTGCGTGTGCATTACTTGCCCTGCAATTCTTGACGCAAATGCAAACTACAAAATCAAGGTATCTAACACTCTCTATTTTAGGAGCACGACGTGAACAAATTAAGCGTTCTATCAACCAACAAGTATTATGGTATTTCCTGCTTCCTCTTATATTAGCGTGTATCAGCGGAGCAGTAGGGATATATGCCATGCAGCTATATTTATATTCAGGAGCGGCACACCTTGAACAGTCCTATCCTCTTTTAATTGCTATGGCTGTTATTGTTGTTCTTGTTATGGTAATTTACGGTGTGGCTGTTGCTCGAACAGCTAATCGTGAAATAGGAAAGCTCAATTACAAGCCCAATTCTTAACAGGCTTATAAATATTATGGGAAAGGAGGCGGACATATTGGCAAAGATAGTTGTGGTTGAAGATGATGTTTATATGCGAGAAGAACTGTTGAACTTATTAGAAAAATCGGGATATGATACGATTGGATTATCGGATTTTGAAAACGCAGTATCAGAAATAGCAGCATATTTTCCCGACTTAATTTTGCTTGACATCAATCTTCCCTTTCGTTCGGGTTTTGAAATATGTAAAGAGTTGAAAGCTAAACAGATTGGTACGGTACTCGTATTGACTGCAAGAGATAAATTGCAGGACGAACTGCACGCATTAGACTTGGGGGCTGATGACTATTTAACAAAACCTTGTAATATGTCACGTTTACTTGCCCGAATTAAAAATCTTCTTCGACGTAAAGAAGAACAGGTACAGCAAGGGTTACTTGATGGAGGTGGTTTTTTACTTGACCCGAATACCTTTACAATTTATGTAGGGAATAGCTCTTACCTTATGCCACCGAACGAAGGAAAAATATTACTTGCTCTCTTGAAAAATAGCCCTAAGATTGTTTCTAAAAAAGAATTATGCATTAGACTATGGGGAACAGAAGAATTTATAGACGAAAATGCATTACAAGTAAATTTTACTCGGCTGCGAAAAACGCTTCGTGAATTTGGTCTTGAAGAACGTATAGAAACAGTGCGCGGTCAAGGCTACCGCTTGAAAGAGCAGGTGCGCTTATGAATAAGTTGAAAATACTTTTAATCTATATTTCCTCTAACCGGGTATGGATTATTACACTTGCCTGTTTGGACTTGTTCTTTATATTTCTTGCTTGGTTGGCTAACCCTGATTATTTTATAAATTATGCTGCATTGATAATTTTTGTGTCATTTGCCGCACTTGCTATTCCTCTTGCTATATCAATCAGAAAACGTAACAAGGCAGACGCTATTTTTCGGCGTTTTCTATTAGAGCCGGACGATACCAACGAATACTTACTGTGTGAAGCTGTTCCCGCTGTAATACGCCCTCTTATCTGTGAATTGGGAAAACATTTGAGGACGCAGCAAGAATATATCAACGAACAGAAAATTACAGTTACAGACTATGAACACTATGTTGAAAATTGGGTGCATGAAATCAAAAAACCACTATCCCTTATGACCTTGCTACTGGATAATCGAAAAGATGAAATGTCCCCTTTGGTTCATACTCGTATGCTTTATGTACGCGACCATACCCGACAGGATATAGAACAAATTCTATACTTTTCAAGGCTTGGGGCTACACATAAGGATTACTCTTTTGAGTCGCTTTCAATTCTTGGAACTTGCCGTGAAGCAGTTGAAGATAATTTAACGCTTCTTGAAGAAGCCGGATTTTCTATTGAATATACCGAAAACGATTATCAAGTGATTTCTGACAAAAAAGGTCTGATGTTCATTTTAGGACAGATAATCAGTAATAGTGTGAAATATGTGGGAAACAACCTTGCCCCACGGCTCATATTTTCCATAGCTGATAGTATGAATAGTGAACAGATTTCTTTATCTATCAAAGACAACGGCACAAGCATACCATTGTCTGACTTACCCTTTGTTTTCGACAAGGGGTTTACCGGAGATACGGGCAGTTACCTTAGTCGTTCTACAGGTATGGGCTTATACCTTGTTCAGAAAATGGCAACTGACTTATTTATCACGGTGGAGCTTAAAAACAATTCATACGGTGGAACAACCGTAACCTTGACGTTTCCAAAAGTGTAACGTCTATTTGGGAGGTAGTGAAATGCAGTTACAGAATGAAATAGTAAAAAAGCACACGCCAATAAAAAGCTTGCTCATTGATTGGTTAATTATATTTGGAACGTATCTTTTTATCCGCATATTCTTTGCCCTCTTTGGGCTTCATCAGAATATTGTCCTCTTGGGCTGTTGCCTTGCGATATTGCCCTATCTTTTTGGGGCGTTATATTTACAGAAATCCCACAAGCAATGTCAATTATGGCTTGCTGCATTGGCTATTTTAATACCGTCGGTCGTTGAAAAAGCAGCAATATATTTATTTGGTGCGTACTTATACAATTTAAGACCGATAAATGTTGTAGGAGTTATGGAAGCGATTAAGAGTAACGCACCATATACAAACTTCATTAAAAATCAATCAGCACAGAATTTAATAAATCTATCATATTTTAATTGGACATATATTCTATGCAGTATAGCTATTTCTGTTTTGGTTATCCTGCTTTTACATAAGACAAAACAAAAAAGTAATAAAGGATAATGAGAAATTTTTGAAATTGACATAGTATAGAACATCTGCCGGACGACGGCAAAGAAAAAAAGCCGTCGCAACGCAGACAGGTTTTCACGCGCCTATTCTATTTCGGCGGCTTTGATTTTCAGAGCCGCCGTTTCTTTTTATCTATCTAAATTCTAACGATAACTCTCCTACTAGATAAAGACATGGCGGTATCAAGGAGGTATCGTCATGTCCTTTTTCCTATGCCCTAATAGACTGTTATCAAAAAAAGCCATTACCCGCCAACGGGTTATTCTGGCTACATAGATGAACTCACAAATCATACATATACTTTTGATAATTCCTTTGCGCCTGTCTGCAATTTGCAGACGGGCGCATTTTGTATTTTATCAAAAAACTTTTTCAAAAAATTTCTAAAACCAACGTCCATTTTGAAGTGCGTTGGTTTGAGGGTTTACGAAAGGGGACATTTCAAACTCCACCGCTTTCGCGGCAGCGAAAGGAGGTGAGAACATGAACGAGCCTATTCGTACCCAATGGCAAATCCGTTGTGCTTTTAACGGCTTTTGCAAACTGGCGTTGAAGCGAGAAGCTATGAATGCCCACAGGGACACAAAGCAGCGACAATTACGCGAGGTTACTTTTTCTGACCTGTCGCCACTGGAAGAAAAACAGCTCTACGTCTGCGACGAGTATTTTGCAGATGATGAAGCAGAACAGTCTTTCGTTGTCGGCGGCAAAGAAATTACTGCGAAGCTGCTTGCCGAAGCCCTGCACAGTTTGCCGGAAGAAAAGCGGGAAACCGTACTGCTGTATTATTTCTTTGACATGAGCGAACGCGAGATTGCAAAGTTTTGTAATCTGTCAAGGACAACGGTACAGTCCCGCCGGACAAGCTCAATGAAGCTGTTAAAACGCTATTTGGAGGAAAAAGCCTATGACTGCACAGATTAGTAAATCAGAACAGGACGAACGCGGCTTGTTGCCTTACCCGGTAATCATAGCCGCTACTAAGGGCGACCCGGAAGCTATGAACATTGTCGTACAGCATTACGAAAGCTACATAGCGTCCCTGTCTATGCGAAAGCTGCGTGATGAGCGCGGAAATATCTATTGGGGCATAGATGAGGATATACGCGACCGCTTGCGTTCGCGTCTTATGCGGGCTGTCCTTTCATTCAAGGTTTGAGATAACCACAAGCAGCGTCCCTCTTTCCGCTGCCTGTTGACTTGACCTTACTTGCTCTTTGACAAAGAAAGCGACGCAAGATAACGGCGACGCAGTATAGGGCAAATCGGATACGTCCTTTTTGCGTTGAGCCATACGGCAGGTGCGCCATGACGCTTTTCTTCTATTGGAGAAAGTCGAGCGACCACCACCACGCCGGGGAACAAGTGTAGCGGCTTGTGGGCGACGACACGCACTAAGGGTAGACAAGCCTTTATAGCCATAGTCCGAGCGTTAAAAGCGTCGCAGGCATTGGGTAGAGCTGCCTTAACGGGCAGGGGTGGAACTCCCGCGAGGTTGTGCTAACAGCCGTCCGATTAAAGCCCCTTTTACTATTCACTTTTCCTAATATTGAAAGGGGGACGATACTATGAGTAACGCCGACGTGCCTATTTGGGAAAAATACACGCTTACGATGGATGAAGCAGCTAAATACTTCCGTATCGGAGAAAACAAGCTGCGTAAATTAGCCGAGGAAAATCCTGCCGCCGGGTGGGTTATTATGAACGGCAACCGTATTCAAATCAAGCGCAAACAGTTTGAAAAAATGATTGATACCATAGACACAATCTGATAGTGAAATTGAGCCTTGAATGTGCTATAATGGGATAAGCATATCAAGGCTCTTTCCGTCTTGGAAAGGAGCATTGAAAAATGTCAAAGAAAAGACGTGACAGCAAAAATCGAGTTTTGCGGTCGGGAGAGAGCCAGAGAAAAGACGGAAGATATGCTTACAAATATATAGATACCTTTGGTAATCCGCAGTTTGTGTATGCGTGGAAGTTAGTACCTACGGACAAGACCCCTGCCGGAAAGCGTGAGGATATATCCCTACGAGAAAAGGTAAAAGAGATACAGAAAGACCTTGACGACGGGATAGACACCATAGGCAAGAAAATGACGGTCTGCCAACTTTATGCAAAGCAGATACGCCACCGGGGAAATGTAAGGTACAATACGAAAAACGGACGCAAGCGGCTGATGAAGCTACTGGAAGAAGATAAACTTGGGGGCTGCCCGATTGACAGCGTGAAGCTGTCCGACGCGAAAGAATGGGCAATCCGCATGAAAGAAAAAGGAATTTCCTATAAGACTATCAGTAATGACAAGCGTTCCTTGAAAGCTGCCTTTTACACAGCGATACAGGACGATTGCATAAGGAAAAATCCTTTTGACTTCCAGTTAAACACTGTCATTGAAGATGATACAGAACCAAAGGTTCCGCTAACACCAGCGCAGGAAGAAAGTTTTTTGTCCTTTGCTCAAAATGACAAAGTTTATCAGAAGTATTATGACGAGCTTATTATTTTGCTTGGGACAGGGCTTCGTATCTCTGAACTTTGCGGGCTGACCGATACTGACATTAACTTTGAGAATAGGATAATCAATGTAGACCACCAACTTTTAAGAAGTGCGGAAACAGGATATTACATTGAAACACCAAAAACGAAAAGCGGTATTCGTCAAATTCCAATGAGCGAAAAAGTATATGAAGCATTTAACCGAGTGCTGAAACGGCGCAGGGGTGCAAAAGCTGTTACTATTGACGGTTACAGCAACTTCCTTTTCCTCAACCGGGACGGCTACCCGAAAACAGCTACCAATTATGACGGTATGTTTAGGGGGCTTGCAAAGAAGTACAACAAGTACCATGAGGAAGCTCTACCGAAAGTAATGACACCGCACACCTTACGTCATACGTTCTGTACCAACATGGCAAATGCCGGAATGAACCCGAAAGCATTACAGTACATTATGGGACATTCCAACATTACTATGACGCTGAACTATTACGCACACGCTACTTTCGACAGCGCAAAAGCTGAAATGCTGCGGATAGCAGCTTAGTAGTAAATCAAGGTTTTACTACTTCTTTACTACTTTTGAAAGCAAAAACCTAAGCGGATATAAAAATATATGTGAGTTTCTTCCGATACGAAAAATGCCGGAAAAGCCTGTAAATACGGGCTATACCGGCATATAAGAACTTCTAAAAAGATAATCAAAATTCATATCTAATTTTAAAAGACAAATTTAAGAATAAAATACAAATAATTATCATAATATTGGTTATAGTGTTATTTCCAATTATTATTGGAATTTTAGAATGTATTTTTGATTTTGATATTGACGCTAACGGATGGGTTGGCTTTTTGGGTTCATATATAGGTTCAATTATTGGTGCAATAACAGCCTTAATGGTTGTAAACATTGAAATAAAAAATAGTCGAAAAGAAAAAAAGAATGATGAAATAAAACAGTTAAGGCCTTATTTATGGCTTTTTGTGGAATCAATTGAAAATAATAATGTTTGTGGAAAAATAAAAAATATAGGCTTAAATACTGCAATTTTTCACAGCATAGAAACAAATAATTCACCTATTGATAAACAGACAGTTTTATATTGCAATTCTGCTCTATGTAAAAATGACGAGTTACAAATTAATCGCGATTTTAATTTGGATAAAACAGAGTATTTCAATTTTATATTTTACGACATGATAGGTAATAGATATACTCAAGAATTAATAATCAGCAAAGAGGATAAAACAGCTTTTTCATTGGACCCAATATTTGACGAATATCATGATAAAACGTTTAATTAGACAAATTAGAATAATGAAGTTGTCGCAATAAGATTGTTGTATTTTGCTTGTTAACTATGTAATTCAGTTTGTTAGTTGTTTAAGGCAGGGCTGATTCCCTGCCTTATTTTTATGCCTTGTTATTCGGATTTTTCCTGTTACTCTCGTTCTCGTTTTGCTCAGTAATGAGTTCGAGAAAATAATGAGCAAGTTTTTCTAATTCATAATTCGGAATGTTCCATTCGCCTTTTGTTGCCATAAGGCAACACGCTGACTATGATTTTATATCTGCCTCCTTTAATTTGATGTACCTTTCATTGTAAATTCGTAGTTCATATTAACCTCCTATTTTGCTCACAGGCTCGCACAAATTGCCTACAAGCCGTTTTTAGTTTTTGCTTGGCTTGTTAACTCTATTTTTGAGCGAACTCGTCAATTTTTGCTTACAGCATTGCCTGCTTTTTCAAAAATAGGTTTATCATATGGCAACACTTGACTGAATACGCAAAAGCCTTGATATTCTGCGAAAATCATACCCCTTTATCCTGCTTTAAAATCGACGGCTTAAAATCCGTTTCAAAACCCATTCAAAAGCCATAGATTTTCGTTTCAAAAATCATTATTTTTTCATTCCGGCTTTTATATTGTTTATCCATCAAAAATGCATAAGTAAATATAGAAAATCGTACTTGCAATGCCGCTCTGTTCAAGGTAACATACCACAACCTTTTAGGGCGACAATTTTGTTTTCATACTTTTCGGGTACAATATGATTAAAAGTAGCCTATTTGGACTAACTGCTTTGTGTTATGAATCTGACAATTAAATTAAACCACAGCATTCTGATTTTTGTATGCTGTGGCTTTTACTATAAATTGTTTTTTGCTAAATTTAGGTATCAAAATAAATTTATTGTAATTATCCATACTATAATATAAAATAAATGTGTAAAGGAGTGATACAATGTCCCCAATTGAAACAAAAAGAACGGCTGCAATCAAAGTTGCATATGCGTTGAATAGTATTGAAGGTGCGCCTGTATCAGCCTTTGCAAAGGATCTTTCTGCAAAATGGGAAAAAGGTGAAATTACAGGTGCAGATATGAAAGCTGCTCTTATAGCAAAACATGATAATAAATTAGTAGGAGAAAACTTTGAGACTTACAGCGATGGAATTAAAAATTATCCAAACTAATGATAATGGTATGTTTGGTGGAACTTATTTAAATGATTTCGAGTATGTTTATAATAATACAAATTATAGAGTAAAAATAGAACAATATATAAAAAGAGAAATATTAATCGGAACAGATAAGGTAGTTAAATGTTCAGAACTGTTTGAAATGGAATCTCTCATAGAACAATTGTTGTTTGTTTTTGACGGAAGGTTTTATCCAATTGAAAATGCTGCAATGATTGATGAAAATGAAGACCCGAGTATATATCAAAACAAAGTAAATCACTACTATAACAATAGACCTCCAATTTACAAATCCATTGATATATGCAGACATCAATTTATGAAATTGGTCAATTTCAAGGATATTGATTTAACAAATACATTGTTGGAGTGGGCACGTATATCTAATGAATTAGATATCGCCTTTAATATGCTTTTGTATTGTTTATCAGATATTTATATGCCCGTTGATTGTAAAATATCAAGCATAATTGAAATGGTAAAACCATTTGGAGAGATTGTTGAAAATAACAATAGGAGTTTTCATATTGAAAGAAATAAACATACAAAAAGAATGGATTTAAGAATAGCACTCAAAACAGTAATTAAAACTTTTGGCAGTGAAATATTTTATAAGGAGCTTAATGGAAATTTTAAAGATTTTTTAGATCTATTAGTTAACACAAGAAACAAAATATCACATGTAAAATCACTTCAAGATAAAGCGTGTTTAGATGGCGTTCAATGTGTTTTTTATATTGCAAAACTATCTATAATGTATAGAAAAATAATTTTTATGTTGATTGGCATTGATGATACAATGTATACTGACAATATAATAAAAGCTGTGGAAGCTTTGGATAATTGGTATTATGAAAAGGAATAGGTTTATAAAAGGCTTAGATTGTATAGACAAAGAGTTTATTGATAAACAATTTGAGTGGATAAAACAGTGGAGAAATATGTATGATAATTGAGATTAAAAAGTGTGAATTAGACGACAGAAATATAAAAGCGGTTATTGCACTTTCAAAAGAATGGGAAAGTGAAGATTTAACATACGGTTACTGCGCAAATGATAAGAACGATCTAATTGGAAACGATTTGTTTCTTGCATATTCAGATGCTCAAATCATCGGCTACTTATTTGGCAAATGTTCAGTACTTAATGAAGCAATTACACCGATTGACAAGGGTTTAAAATGCTTTGATATAAATGAAATATATGTAAAAGAGAAATATCGTTCACAAGGTATAGGAAAGGCACTCTTTGAATATACCGAGAATTACCATAAGCAGAATGTTGACTATATTACTCTATCTACTGCTACGAAGAATTATAAAAGCATTCTTTACTTTTATATTGAAAAAATGAATATGAGCTTTTGGTCTGCAAAGTTATTTAAAAAAATATAACGAAATTTAGAGATAAAATATGAGTGATTTTATAAAAGGGTTAGCATTATGTGAAGGCTTTTTCAATGAATGTGCAAAGCCTATTATTGATAAATATTTCCCTGACTTGCATTATTCTGCAGGTCTAATTGGTTACGGCTCGGATGTTCTTGGCTACGATGACGAGGTGTCCCGTGGCCACATGTGGGGACCTCGTTTCTATATGTTACTGAGTGAAAATGACATAGATAAAAAAGACGAAATATTAAACAGATTTGCAGAAAATCTGCCCTATGAGTATATGGGTTACAGTGTCAATTTTACCGAGCCTGACCCAAATGATTGCGGCGTTCAGCACCCGCAGTTTATTAAATGTGGTAAGGTTAATCCGTTGATATTTATTCAAACCTTTGGTGAGTTTCTTGTTGATGAAATCGGCACAGCAGATTTGGATAATATCAAGCCTCTTGATTGGCTTGCATTCTCGGAGCACAGGTTATTATCTTTGGTGTCCGGCAAAATGTTTATGGACGAGCTTAATATTAGAGAACAGACTGATAAAATAAAGTTTTATCCTGATGAGGTTAAACTATATCTCATCGCATCACAATGGGAGATAATTTCATCTGAGCAAGCCTTTGTTAAGCGTTGCGGTGAGGTCGGTGATGAAATAGGCTCACAAATAATTTGTTCAAGAATTACATAAAGATTAATGAGATTGTGTTTCTTGTATAAAGATACTTATGCTCCTTACAGCAAATGGTTTGGTACAGCTTTCAACAAGTTAAATATTTATGAAAGTATCAAGACAAAAATCAATGCAGCACTGCAAGCGAATGACTTGACAGAACGAGAAAACAACCTTGTTGAAGCACAGGCACTTGTAGCTGATTTACATAACGCAAGCGGACTTACAGACAAGGTCGATTACAGCATTGAATCTTATTTCGGCAGAGATATAAAGGTTATCTTTGCAGATAAATTTGTTGATGCAACTGTTGAAAAATTGAAAGGTACAGTATTTGAAAACATACCGCTCATAGGCACAATGAGTCAGTTTGGTGGCTTATCGGATTTTGCTGATGAACAAGGTTACTATGAGCAGATTAAGAGAATTTATGGAGTGCAACAATGAAAGAAATAGGATACTGTGGTAATCATTGTGAGCACTGTTTTTTACTAAATGTGATGGCTGTAAAAGCAATAATTCAAGCTGTTCTTATGAAAATTTGTTTGAAGATAAGAAATGTCCTAATGTTGTTTGCTGTAAAAGCAAAAACATTGACGGCTGTTGGAAATGTGAAAATGTGGCAGACTGTCAAACAGGCTTTTTTAATTCAGGCGAAAACGATGCAAAAGCTTATGCTTTATACATAAAGAAATATGGTACTGAAAAATATACCGAAAGAATTTTTGCAATAATCAACAAAGGTTATGATTATCCAAGATCCTTTAAAGATATTAATGATATTGATAAGATTTTAGGAATATTTGAAATGGAGAAATACTAATGGAATTTATTTCAAAACAAAGTATAGCGGATTTCAAAAATCCTGGTGTGACATCAAGGCAACTACTTAATCCGAATAATTCAAATAATGATAAGGTTACAATTACAGAAGTACACTTAAAGTCTAATGCAAAACAGAGTAGGCACTCGCACGAATTTTCAGAACAAATTTGGTATGCGTTGAAAGGAAACGGTAGATTATTGCTAGCTAATGATAATGAGCAAAAATTCACAGAAGGTGATGTTGTGAGATTTGAGGCAGGAGATATTCACGGATTATATAATGATTCAGATGAAGAGTTTGTATATATTTCTGTAACAACTCCGCCAATTGATTTTTCATATGCGTACAAAGAAATAGGTAAAAAATAATTAATATGGATAACTTTTTTAATTTGGTTGCGGAAGATTTGCAGTTAGGCAAAGTGCTTGAAAATCCCGTTCAGGTAGCAGGCGGTTTTATGCACCGTATGTTTAAGATTGTTACCGAAAAAGGCAGTTACATAATTAAGCTTTTAAACCCAAACATTATGAAACGACCTACTGCAATGGGCAACTACAAAATCGCTGATGATATTGAGAAAATATTACAGCAAAACAATATTCCTGCAGTTTATGCTTTGGAGTTCAAGAATAGAAAAATACAGGAATTAAACGGTCAATATTATTATATTTTTGAGTGGTATGACGGCAAGTCATTGAAAGACGGTGAAATTAAGTCAGTTCATTGCGAAAAGATAGGTGAAGTGTTGGCAAAAATTCATAATATTGATTTGAAAAATGAGCCTTTCGAGAAAGACGAAATGCACGTTGATTGGCAAAAATACATTGAGCTTGCCAAAGATATGAACTCACCGATTTGTGATTACATAAAAGATTATGCCGATTTGTTTAATAACAGCATTACGAAAGGCAACGAGGCTACAAAGAAATTACCTCCGGTCAAAGCAATCTGCCATAACGATATGGACAGTAAAAATGTACTTTGGCTTAGCGATGAGTTTAAGCTGATTGATTTGGAATGTTTAGGATATTCAAATCCTTATCTCGAATTGTTTGAACTTGCACTTTGCTGGTCAGGATATGAAGGATGTAATATAAATTTTAATTTGTTTAATACATTTTTCAAGTCATATTTTTATAATACAAATCTTGATGCAAATGTTGACTGGGAGGCTTTATATTACAGTAACAATGGCAAACTCGGTTGGCTTGAATACAACATCAAAAGAGCATTGATGCTTGAATGTGATAACGAGGAAGAACAACAACTGAGTATCAGTGAAGTCAAAGAAACTGTTGAGCATATCATATACTACGATAAAGTTAAAGATGAAATTTTGAATTATATTGCTATAACATTGTAATTTAACGATTTATATTAGTAAACAATATCAAAATTTGTAATTGTTTTATATATGTGATATAATTTTGTAAATAAATATCTGGAGAAAATATTTTATGGATAATTTTACTGTATTATCGATACCTGAGATTTCTAATGAAAGACAAATTTGGCTTATTAGAACTAATGGTGGTTTATATTATAATGATTTTACAACTAATAAATATGTTGCACTTGGTTGGGATGCCGTGTCAGTTGACTTGTTGTTAAACAGTAGTATTAGTAATGATGCAAAAAAAGAAAAGATTAATGAATTATATCCAGATGAAAAAAGGCCTGGCTTAATTTTTAGTCAACTATATAATTTCCATTGTGTAATGAATAATGGTGATCTAGTATTAATTCCTTCAGAGGGTACTAAGTTTATTCGTGTAGGAATTTTGGGTGAAACAGTGGAAGAAGTGTCCCATATAAATAATTCTAATGAAGAATATGCTGTTTGTTCTTATACACATAAAAGAAAAGTTAAGTGGTTCAGTGAAATAGATGTTAGTCGAGATATTTATTTAAGCAAAATAATGAAAGTTCAACAAACTATTTCTAACATAACCAAATATGCTGACTATATTTATAGAAATATTTACTCATGTTATATTGTAGATGATTTTATACATTTATCATTACAAAAAACAAGTTCATCAGATTTGGAAATGAAAAGTAATGTTGAATTGCAAGCTTCAATATTGGAAATTGTTGATGTTTTTTATGAGTTATACGGAGAGGATGAATCTTATAAAAAAATCACAATTAAAACAGCGGTTGGTTCTCCTGGATTTATTGAAGTTATACTTAATTATGCGGTACCAACTACATTTTCAGTTATATTTATTGTGAATACTGTTTTAGGAAAATTAAAAGATTCAGATGGTAGCACAAAAAAAGGAATTATTGGACTAATTGATGAAATAAATAAATTGCGTAATGATTATATTGACAGAAAAAAGAAAATAGCCGAAACTAAAGTTATAGAGGAAAATATTCAATTAGATAAAGAGTTGAAGCAAGCACAAATTGATAAAATTAATGCGGAAACTAGAAAAATCAATGCGGAAACTGACGCATTAGAACAAAGTTTGATACCTTCAAACCAAAAAATAGAAAAAGCAGTTGAAGATTTGGAAAAGACAAGTAAAAAATTAAAAGACATTACAGACAAAAATAGTATCGAATGTCATAAAAATATAGACTTGGCAAGTTAATTGTTAAAGCAGTCCTGATTTCAGGACTGCTTTTTTATGACTTGACACCTCTGCTGCGAAGAATTATAACACACAGCACAGGAGGTTGATAAAATGACAGAAATTATATATGCTCGATATTCAAGTGACAATCAGCGTGAAGAAAGTATTGATGGGCAAATTCGTGAATGCAAGGCGTTTGCCGACAAAAATGATATTCGTATAATTGATACATATATTGATAGAGCGTTATCTGCAAAAACGGACAATCGTCCGTCGTTTCAGCAGATGATTAAGGATAGATCCAAAGGTTTGTTTGATGTTATAATCGTTTGGAAGCTTGACCGCTTTGCCCGTAATCGTTATGACTCGGCACATTATAAAAACATTTTGAAAAAGAACGGCGTTAAGGTTATTTCTGTAACCGAAGCGATTTCAAGCGGTGCAGAAGGTATTTTGCTTGAGTCTATGCTTGAAGGCTATGCCGAGTATTATTCTGCCGAGCTTGCAGAAAAAATCAACCGTGGCTTAACCGAAAATGCTTTGAAGTGTAAATATAACGGTGGCTCTGTCGCTTTGGGTTATGTAATTGATGATGAGTAACATTTTCAAATCAATCCGACTCATGCTCCTGTTGTTTTGAATATTTTTAATGATTATATTTCCGGTAAAACGCAGAAAGAAATCCGAGATGAACTGAACAACAAGGGCTTGAAAAATGCTAACGGTCGAGATTTTACAATAAATAATATTTCTAAAATATTGTCCAACCATCGTTATATTGGCAATTACATTTATAAGGATGTTGTTATTGAAAACGGAATTCCTGCCATTGTTCCGAATGAGGTTTTTGATAAGGTGCAGGAAATGATAGTCGTTAACAAGCGTGCACCGTCAAGACATAAGGCTGTTGATGACTGCTTGTTGATAACTAAATTATACTGCGGCAAATGCAAAGCGTTTATGGTTGGTGAAAGCGGAAATGCCCGTGGCAGAAGATACAGTTATTATAAATGTGTCAGCACCAAGCGTAATAAAACATGCGATAAAAAGGCAGTTAAAAAAGATTGGATAGAAGATATTGTTATTTATCAAGTTATGAAATTCATAGATGATGATTCGCTCATTGAAATGTTAGTAAACAAGATTTTGTCTATTCAAGGCAAAGAAAGCCCAATGTTGAAAACTCTTAAAAAGCAACTTGTACAGACCGATACAGCTATTGAAAATATGCTTAATGCTATTGAGCAAGGCATAATAACAAAATCAACAAAAAAGCGACTTGATGAACTTGAAAGGACAAAAGAAAATTTAGAAACGGAAATAGCAAAAGAAAACATATCACATCCGTTATTGACAAAAGAGTTTTTATATTCATGGTTTGACGGATTCAAAAACTTTGATGTGAACAAACTTGAAAATCGAAAAATGCTCATAGATACATTTGTTAATTCCATTGTGCTTTATGATGACAGAATAGACTTTTATTTCAACTTCAAAGATAACGCTAAAAGCCTGACATTATCAGAACTTAATACCGTTTCGGATTTATCATCTTCATCTCCACCATAAAAGGCAGCCGAAAGGCTGCCTTTTTTATAAATCCCAAAGCGGTTTAAAAATAAATGTAATTTGTCTTTTGACATATGGCTTTTGGCTTTGACTTTGACTTCTGCTTTTACTTTTACTTTTGTCTATGTCTATGTCTATGTCTATGTCTATGTCTATGCCTATGCCTATGTCTATGTCTATGCCTATGCCTATGTCTATGTCTATGTCTATGCCTATGTCTATGTCTATGCCTATGTCTATGTCTATGTCTATGCCTATGTCTATGTCTATGTCTATGCCTGAGCCTGTACGCCTATGCCCGTGCGGCTTTAAAGACGGTTTGCTTGTTACGTATCGACACACTTTAGATATATATTAACTACAACTGTGCTGATACGTAACATTTTTCACTTTACTACACTGAAAATCAACGCATATTTGTTTTTTCGGCGCGGTTATGGTAAACTAATAGTATAATTTTTCGGAAAGCTGCGGTGATAAGTTGTGATAGATAAAAAATATGCAGATTACTCATGGGAAAAGGCGAGCGCGCTGTTAAATATTGATTCTCCGACGGGGTTTACCAAAAAAGCCGCTGAATTTGTTAAAAAGGAATTTTCGGCTCTCGGATTTCCCGCCGAATACACGGTAAAGGGCGGTGTTCTTGCCGACCTCGGCGGAAAAGACGATAACAATGCTTTGCTTTTGGAGGCGCACACAGATACCCTCGGCGGAATGGTCGCCGAAGTCAAGAGCAACGGCAGACTGAGAATAACGCCCCTCGGCGGTATGAATGCCTGCAACGCCGAAACGGAGAACGTCAGAATATATACCCGTTCGGGCAAAATATATGAGGGCGCGCTTCAGCTTTGTAACGCTTCAATTCACGTTAACGGCGATTTTTCGACTGCTTCGCGTACTTGGGACAGCGTCGAAATCGTCATCGACGAGGACGTAAAAACCGATGAGGATACAAGAAAACTCGGTATAGAAACGGGCGATATAGTTTGCTTTGAACCGCGTACACGCCGTACCGAATCCGGATATTTAAAAAGCAGATTCCTTGATGATAAGCTCTCGGTGGGCATATTGCTCGGTTTTGCAAAATATCTTAAAGACAACGGTATAGTTTTACCGCGGCGTGTGTATGTGCACGTTACCGTTTATGAAGAGGTCGGCCACGGCGGTTCCTCGACTGTGCCGGGCGGAGTTACCGAGGCAATATCGGTCGATATGGGGTGCGTCGGCGACGGATTGAAATGTACGGAAAAGCAGGTGTCCGTCTGTGCTAAGGATTCCGGCGGACCTTACAGCTATGATACCGTAGGCAAACTGATTGAAGCCGCAAAGGCGATTGGTGCCGATTATGCCGTTGATGTATATCCGCATTACGGCTCGGATGTTGAAGCCACATTGCGTTCGGGCGCAGATATACGACACGGGCTGATAGGAGCCGGAGTTTATGCGAGCCACGGCTATGAACGCAGCCATATAGACGGCGTTTACAATACGCTGAAGCTGCTGTGCGGTTATTTGAATGTATAAATATTAACGGAGCTGTAAAAAAATACAGCTCCGTTTTTCTACCCGATAACTTCAATATCCTTTATCCGCATCTCGTCGCCGGTGACAAGATATGTATCGTCACTGCCGCAGTGCGGACATTTTTTTGCGTATTCGGTGGTCTTATATGTTTTTTTACAGTCGCGACAGTAGGAGAGACCCTCAAGGATTATCATTTCAAGCTCGGTGTCTTTCATATAATCCGTCTTTTTCTTCGCCCACTCAAAGCAGTCCGAAAAATATGACGGAACAATCGATGAAACCTCGCCTATTTCAAGAGTCAGCTTGGTGACCTTTTTTACGTTGTTTTCCTTGGCAATCTCTTCCACTCTGTCTATGACATTCAGAACTATACCGAGCTCGTGCATGGCTTATCCCTTGTCGCTGTGCGCTTTTTTGTAGGCTATGCGCTTCTTTTTAAGCTCTTTCGCCTCATCCGAGCCAAGATGCCCGAGTATTTTAAACGCACGTTTTGCGGAGTAGCCCATAAGTCCGCCGACCTTCTTTTCGGCAACTCTCATATCGGTGCATTTCGGATTATCGCGTACAAGATGTATTGCGTCAAATTCACACTTCGTGGTGCAAAGACCGCAGCCTATACACTTGTGCGGGTCAACATACGATGCGCCGCATCCGAGACAACGACCGGTTTCGGTTTTAACCTGTTCCTCTGTCAAATCGAGATGTGCGTCTTTATAGGACATCTTGTAGTCGATGCTTTCATCCATACCGGCTTCCTGACGTCCTGCCGTATCATAAGACGGATATGTAAGGTCGTCCTTGTTGAGCGGTGTGAAATTGCGACGGTCACGGCCTATGGTCATTGAAGCATCGGGGCGTACATGGCGATGTAAGCTCTCAGCCGCCTCGTGACCGGCTGCAATGGCGTCTATTACAAAACGCGGACCGGTAAATACGTCGCCGCCGACAAATATGTCGGGATCGTCCGTCTCGTATGTAAATTTGTCCGCAACAGGGTAATTGCCGTGCCAGAATTTAACCTTTGAGCCCTCAAGCAGGTTGCCCCATTCAATTGCCTGGCCTATGGCAAAAACGATTTTGTCTGCCTTTATTTCAACAGTCTCGTTTTCGTCATATACGGGAGAGAATTTGCCTGTTTCAGGGTCTATCGTGCGAAGGCACTTTTTAAAGATGATGCCGGTAACCTCTCCTTTGTCGTTTACGGTGACCTCCTTCGGGCCCCAAGAGGGATTTATGCCGACATTTTCTTCTTCGGCTTCAAGTATTTCCTCGTTGCTCGCAGGCATGGTGTCGCGCGATTCAAGGCAGAACATCTTAACGTCAGTTGCGCCGAGACGGTGAGCATTGCGCGCGCAGTCTATCGCAACGTTACCGCCGCCGACTACCACAACATTACCGGAGAATGAATCCTCGCGGTGTTCAAAGCAGTGGCGGAGATATTCTACGGCAATAGCGGTGCCCTTTGCGTCATCGTTTTTAACGCCGGGACGTTTGCCGCCCTGACAGCCTATGGCGATGTAAAATGCCTTGTAGCCCTGTTTTTTGAGCTCATCTATGGTGACGTCCTTGCCGACTTCAACGCCGCACTTGATCTCTGCACCGAGAGCCTTGATTATGTCGATTTCGGCAGCGATAACATCCTTTTCGAGCTTGTAGCTCGGAATACCGTATGTCATCATACCGCCGGGAATGGGATTTTTTTCAAATACCGTCGGCTTATAACCCATCTGGGCGAGATAATATGCGGCACTGAGTCCTGCGGGGCCGCCGCCGATGATGGCGATTTTCTCGTCAAATGAACCGTGAACCGACTGTACCGTCTTTTCGGGAACATATCTGTCCTCGGCTTTAAGGTCGAGATCGGCTACAAATTTCTTTACTGCGTCAATTGATACCGGATCGTCAATTTTTCCGCGTGTGCATTCGCTTTCGCAGCGCTTGTTACAAATTCTGCCGCATACTGCCGGGAACGGGTTTTCGGTCTTTATCATAGCGAGTGCTTCACGGTATTTGCCGTCTCTCGCAAGGCGAAGATAAGCCTGTACCGGAACGTGCGCCGGGCATGCAGCCTTACAGGGAGCGGAACCCGTGGGATATGTGTTAGACATACGCGCCGTATCGCGGTAGTTCTCATCCCATGCGTACGGACCCCAAATGTTGTTGTCCGGCAGGGGAGCGTGCTTATATTTGAAATCCGTGCCGTCCTTGTGGCAGAGCTTCTGACCGAGCTTTACGGCACCTGCAGGGCAAGTTTCAACGCACTTGCCGCACGCTACGCAGTTCTCTTTTGTAACCTTGGCGGTATAGGCGCTTCGCGAAAGATAAGGTGTGTTAAACAGAAGCGATGTGCGAAGAGCGTTGCATATCTTAACATTGCAGTTGCATATATCAAATATCTTATTTTCACCGTCAATGTTGGTTATCTGGTGAACATAGCCGTTTTTTTCGGCAAGCTTGAGTATTTCAAGTGCACGTTCTTTTGTTATGTAGTGTGCTCTTCCGGTTTCAACGGTGTAATCCGCCATATCGCCGAGCTGTATGCACCAATCGTCAAAATCGTCTGTGCAGCCGTCGCCCAAAACAGCGCGTGAAGCGCGGCAGGAGCAAATACCGGCAGAAATATGACCCTCATATTTCTGAAGCCAGTATGAAATATGTTCAAGATCCACCGATTCGCTCTTGGCGTCTATGGCTTTTTCAACGGGAATAACGTGCATACCTATGCCGTCGCCTCCGGGAGGCACCATCTGAGTGATACCTGCAAGCGGAATAAACGTCATTCTCTCAAAGAATGAGGCAACAGCCGGATTTTTGGCTATTCTGTCAACGGAAGAGTTGAAAAGCTCGGCCGAACCGGGTACGTAAAAGGGTACGCGGTAACGTCTGATTCTCGGACGGTCTTTAAGCTCGTGATTGTGGTCGTAATTATCACCGTAGTCATATTCGAGAATGCCTATATACGACATCTCGTCAAGAAGCTTTTGCAGATCAATAGCCTCATACTCTTTGTTCATAGCGAGTAACTGCTCAAACGTGTAGTGCTTACGAAGCTTCATTTTGTTAGCAACGTCGCACATTTCGGGAGTAAGTACCTCGCGCAGACCCCAATATTCGGGATCGTCCGATGTCACTCCGCCGATCTTGTGAGCCACAACGTCGGTGATTTTTCTGCCGAGCTTCAAATAGCGCTTATCAGGGTTTTTGTCACCCTGGTATTTGCTGATGATTTTTTTATTCTGATCGGGCATACTTTTATGTCTCCTATTTAAAGAATCTTCTTACTAAGTCGCGGCTGTACTCAACGGTTTCCTCCATATCGCCGAATGCCATAACTTCACCGGCATAGAAGGTGTTGTCCTTACCCTGCATAGCTTCAACCTTTTCATACCAACCGTCGGCATAATCCTTGCTGCCTACGTGCGGGAAATAATACCAGTCGTCTATGCGCTCAATCTTGTCAACCTTAAGACCGCACAGTTCCATATCTTTAAGAGTTGTTTCCTTGGCTTTGTCAAAGGGAACATCCTCCATACCCTCGTGGTTACGAAGAGTAAAGGTAACAAGCGGCTGATCTGTTACGCCGTCGGACCAACGGTGATAGAATACCATAAGATGACCGCGGGTCTCGTTAGTCATATTTTCAAAGAAGTAATATGAAATTTCGGGAGCGTTGCCTTCTTCGGGGCGAACGGCCATTGTAAAGTATTCCTTATGTACGATTTTTGAGAAGAGGTCCTTTTCTTCTTCACGCGGATCGCCGTAGCCGAGGAACAGCTCAAGCGGAGTGCAGATTATGAGCTTGTCAAATTCTTCGGTCTTACCGTTTACCGTTACAAATACCTTATCGTTTTCTCTCTTGATGTTTGTAACTTCTGAATTTAAGAGCGCCGGATGCTTAAGGTGATTGTTAACGCCCTCCCAAATGCTCTGTGTGCCGTCGTACCAAGTCCACAGTTTACCTGTCGAAAGGAATTGCTTAACAGTAAATGCGTCAAGATATTTTAAGACATAAGCGGCGGGGATTTCATCAAAATAACCATAGCCGAAAGAAGTGAACGGACCCTTCCAAACAGTGGTGGCGTCCTCGCAATGGTTGAGCTTTAAAAATTCGGAGAACGGCATTGAAAGGTCTTTAAGGTTGGGGTTAACGCCCTCAATGTGAGCGAGCTTCATTTCGGGAGAGGGGCAGGGACCTTCATAGCGTCCTTCCGAAACTCCGCGGTGACCGTTTACATCATAGCCCTTGTACTTCGTATCAAGAAGCTTTGACAGCTTTTTCATCTTGGATAGCTTCTTGAGCATAGCTATAGGCGACATTTTCTGAGGAGTGCCGTCCACTTTCATAAATTTACGTCCCATAGGTGGGCCTCCGACGTGTGTTGTACCGCCGAATTCCTCGCACTCATGAACTGCAAAGTAAGTGTCACAGCCCATTACCGCGCCCATCTCTATGGTGCGGTCCTCCCATTTGCCCCGGGCATTTTTAACCTTCATTTTCGGGGAAAAAGCCTTACCTCCGACTCGGTCGGACTTTTCATAGATTACATAGTTATCATACCCGTTTTTTTCAAGGTACATTGCCATGCTTGTGCCGGCAGGGCCTCCGCCGATTATGCAGATGCGCTGATTCTTGTTTTCCATAAAAAGGATCTCCCTCTTTTAAAAGTTCGGTACGGATTTTTTTTATCCAAAATACCGTATCGGTTAAATCTTTAACAATTTAATTATAGTCTTACTTGATTTCAACGTCAATAGAATTTTCGACCTTTTTGACGTTAAAATTTACATAATATTGTCTTAAAATAATTGTTCAGTCGGTATAATGCACAAAAAGTTAGAAAGTGTTTACAAACTGCCGCCGATACGTAAAACGAAAATATTTGAATTTTATAATTTGTGTGTTATATTATAGCTATTCTTATTTTGAAAGCAAAACTCAATGAGAAACGGGTGAATTTTATGAATATAATTCCGAAACCGCAAAAAATAACGTTTTCCGGCAAATATGTCCCGCATGGCAGCGTAACCGAGAGCGTTGACGCCGATATGGGAAAAGAGGAATACTCGCTTAATATAAACCGTGACGGCGTTTTCTTAAAGGGCGGCAGTGAGCGCGCCTTACACTATGCCGATATTACGTATAAGCAAATTCTGCGAGAGGACGGGAATATGCTCCCCGAATGTGAAATAAGGGATAAGCCCGTATTTTCTTATCGCGGCTTTATGGTGGACGTCTGTCGTCATTTCTTTACCGTGGAGGAAATAAAAAAGATAATCGATGCGGCGGCAATGCTCAAATTCAATTATTTTCATTTCCATCTTTCCGACGATCAGGGCTTCAGAGCCGAAATAAAAAAGCACCCGGAGCTTTCTTCGGTAGGCGGTAGCCGCGAGGGCTCACATTTCGGTAAAAAAGAAAATGACGACAGCGTTTACAGTCATTTTTATACTCGGGCACAGCTGAAAGAAATAGCCGAATACTGTAAAGAGCGGTATATCGAGGTCATTCCCGAAATAGATATTCCCGGCCACGCAAGCGCCATACTTCAGGCGTATCCCGAGCTGTCGTGCAATAAAGAGCAGGTTAAGGCAAAAACAAGCCAGGGTGTATTCAAGGATTTGCTCTGCGCCGGAAATCCCGCGACATTAAAGCTGATTTATGACATTTTAGATGAGCTTTGCGATATTTTCCCCGGCAAGTACTTCCATCTCGGCGGCGATGAAGCCCCGAAGGATAAGTGGAAAAAGTGCCCCAAATGTCAGTCAAAAATACGCGAGCTCGGGCTTAAAAACGAAGAGGAGCTGCACTGCAGTCTTGTGAACAGAGCCGCAGAGTATCTCGAAAAAAAGGGCAGGCGTGTCATTTGCTGGAACGAAGCGGCGAACGGCGGTATCCTCGATAAAAACATAACGCTTGCATATTGGCTTGATAAAACGGGCATCTCGGTAAAGCGCGCAAATGAGGGCTGCCCCGTAATTATCGAAAAGTTTAAGCCGTATTATGCCGATTATCCGTACGGTATGTACCCTCTTAAAGATGTATATATGTTTGACCCGAAGAGCATAAAGGGCTTAACGGAAACAGGCAAAAAATCAATAGTCGGAGTGGAAACGCCTATATGGACGGAGTACATCATGGATTTTGAACGGCTTTGCTATATGTGCTTCCCGAGGTGGTTCGCCGTTGCCGATACCGCGTGGAACGGCAGAGACGAAAAGAATTACCGCGAATTTCGTCTTGCGGCAAAGTCTTACTGCGACGCGCTTAGAAAAATGGGTGTTTCTTCCGCTCCCGAATGTGATTGGGACGAGAGTCCGCAAAAGCGGCTTCGTGAAACCCTGGCGTTTGCCGATAATCTTATGACAAAGAATATGCTGCGTCAGCTTTTAAATGTCGAAGATTAAACATAAACAAATATAAATAAGTAAACCCGAACCCAAACCTAAACCCAAATCCAAACCAAACCCCAAACAGGTGAGAATAACCGAAAGCAGGCAAAAAACACAAATAAACAACCAAATACCGACAAGTAAAACAAATATTCGCCGAAGAAAAGGCAAAAAAACGCACCCCACTTTCGAGAGGTGCGTTTTTTGCGGCTTACTGCCGGTGGTGCCGATGCCGAAACTTGGGCTAAAAACAATGGTTATACCTTTATAGCTCAGTAAAGAAGTTGCTTAATGCTTAATAATGTTAACAAAACACCCCTTCCAGTGTAGGCCATACATTGGGAGGAGATTTTCGTACTTTAGTTTCTTGCCGCTTTGTTACATATTCACAAAAAGTATTGACACGTTGTTGTATTATATGTTAATATGACGAAGAAATGTTACGATAAGTAACAAAATAAGATGCGGATGCGGAAAGAGGGTGTTTTTTGTGTAACGGATTTGACGGAAATCACACCAAAAATACTTTATAACACAAAAAGTTAAGGAGTGCGGCAAATGAAAAAGAAGTTTAAGTTTACGGCACGGGTAATATCGGTGATATTATCCGTTTTACTTTTTGCGGATATACTTCCGCTTCAGACGTTTGCGGCGGACATTGCCGAATCAAGGAACATCAGCGAGAGCGGAATGTCATTGGATTCGGAAACCGTCGAAATGGATAACACGGACGAAAAAGAAGACTCGCCGGTTATTCAAGGCGAAGTTAAAGACAAAAGAGACAAATACACGAAAACTTTCAGAATGAGTGACGGCAGCTACCAAGTGGTACAATATACGTCACCTGTACATTTCAAAGGCGAAAACGGCAGCTGGGAAGATTATGACAACTCGTTAACTTCCGTAGATGCCGAAGACACAGAACCGCAAAACGGTGCAAGACGGATAAAAAGTCTTGTTCCTCAGAAAGATTATTCTAACAACAGTGCTGATTACAATATTCGTATTTCAGAAAAAATAAACGATGCCAAAATAGCCGAAATATCAAAGGACGGCTATAAATTGTCGTGGAATTACGAAAACATAAGCAAAAAGAGAGGCACGGTAAAAAGCAAAGAAGACGACAATGACCCCGCAACTCTTGAAAATGCCAGCTCTGAAATTTTATTTAAGAGCGCATTTCCCAAAACGGACATTCAATATATAATAGGCACAGACTCTACTAAAGAAAACTTTATACTTAATTCGGTCGAAGCACAAAACGAATTCATTGCCGAATATAAGTGTGAGGGATTAACTGCTTATCAGGTAGATTCAAGAACAATCGACTTTAGGACAAATAACGGAGATGTCATATTTACACTCAACGCACCGTATATGTATGACGCCAATTACGAAACAAGTAATGATATTGCATACGAACTGGTTTCTCAGTCGAGCGGTACGGCAAAAATCAAAATGATTGTTTCGAGTGATTGGCTTCAAAATAATGAGCGTAAATTTCCCGTAACGGTTGACCCACTCATACAGACGAGCCAAGAGCTAAACAGTGAACATAACCTGCAAAGTGCGTTTATTTCTTCAGAAAATGCAGAAACTTGTTACGGCAGAGGCAGTAAAGACTGTCAAGGCAGTATATATGTAGGCAAGACCAACGGCTACGGAAAGACCTGTGGCTTACTCAAAATTACCAATCTTCCGGAACTCGGTATCAGTGACAAAGTTGTTCACGCAGAACTTGATTTGTTTGCCACGGCATGCTATCCGGAGCTTCAAGTAAATCTTCACCGCATAACAACCGATTGGCAGCAGAAAACCGTTTGTTGGAACAGCGGCGTTGGGTTTGACTCTTCTGTTGTTGATTATCAGACTGTTCAAATAATGGAACGTGAAGAGAAAGACAAGGACAGATGGCAGAGATTTGAAATAACCGACCTTGTGCGCGGTTGGTACAGCGGTGAAATTCCCAACTACGGCGTATTTTTACGTTCCGATAAAGAAAACAGCTCAAGCCAAGCTCGCGTATGGTTCTTTTCAAATAATTACACCACAAGCGATATTGTAAGACCGATATTGCGCCTTTCATACCGCAATATGTCGGGATTTGAAGATTATTGGTCGTATACCGACCTTTCCGCAGGGCAAAACGGTTCGGCAAGCGTTAATAATTACAACGGAAATCTTGTTTACGCACAGCCGGTAACAACGGACTGCGGCGGAAATCTTATGCCCGTCAACATTTCGCTCGTATATAATTCAAATGTTACCAATTGCGGTTATTCATATATGGGTAACGGGTTCCAAACGAATTATCATGTCTATGTATGTTATGACGCAGGTACGGCGCCGCAAGGCTATAGATTTTTCTTACACGATGCCGACGGTACAAAACACTGGTTCTATTATGATGAAAGCGGTATCGGAAAAGATGAGGACGGTCTCGGATACACGTTGCAATATCTTCCCGATGAGGACAGATACAAACTCAAGGATAAAGACGAAAACGTCATGTATTTCAACCACGACGGGTATCTTACGGAAGTTGTTGCTCCGAACGGCGTTAAAACGGTTGTCGGATATGATTCCGTTAACGGACACACCCGCCTGAAAACAGTAACGGATGGTGCCGGCAGAGTATATACATACGAATACGAACTCAGCGACTATCCCGAATTTTGCACCGGTATAACAGACCCCGCAGGCAGAAAGACGAGTTTCTATTACTACCAAGGCAAGCTCTCATACGTAGCCTTTGCGGACGGTACAGGCTGCAGTTACTCATATAATGATTATTCGCTGCTTTCGGTAGTAACGGACAGTATGAATAAACAGTTTGTTGCCGACTATGATTCCTCATCACAACACCGCGTAGCAGCTGTTGAAACAGGCATAGCGGGAAATTACCCTGTATTTTATGCGTTCTCATACAGACAAAATGAAACTGACGTAACCGACAAGCAAGGACGAACATTAACATATCAATTTAATGATTACGGTCAGACCAAAGGAATAGTTTCCGATGAGGACGGAACAGCAAAGTTTTTTGAACTTGGTAAAAGCACGGATAACGATAAAGCAAATCCCGTGTCAAATAAAATTTTATCGCAGTCGCGCGTGCTTTCAAGTGCCACCAATTATATGGTAAATCCGCAGTTAGCAAACGGATTTAACGGATATTGGCAATACGCAGATAATCCCAACGGAGCATACGAAATAAAGTACGATACCGAAAACGGACATCTCGGAAACGGTTGCTTGCAGATAAGCAAAGCCGATAATTCGGCAGGCAAAGCATATTTGGTACAATCGTTTGACAAATATTTTCTCCCGGCAGGAACATACACCCTTTCCGCATACATTACCACATCAAATGTATGGCTGACCGGTGACGGAACAAATCTCGGTGTTGAGATTTGGGGCGACAACGGAATTGAAAATGCCGTATATGCAGACAGCATAAATCACACTATACACGGCGACGGCCAATGGGAACGCAGAAGCGTTACATTTACAATCGACTCAGGCAAATCCATACGGGTTACAATGGGCCTTAACGGGAATGCGTCGGGTTATGCTTGGTTTGATGATGTTCAGCTTGAACGTTCGGGTTCAGAAAGCTGCTTCAACCTTGTAGAAAACGGTTCGTTTACAAACAACCTTACCGGTTGGGAAAATGTTGACCCTAACACAGTTACCGGCGCAGGGCTCAACGGCTTTGACTGGTGCGGCATTTCATACAGTGACGTTACCGATAAGTTCCGTGGAGCACTGCAATACATAAACGTATCGGGACATAAAAATGATGTGTTCAGCTTTGGTATGTGGCTCAAGGGTGACTCTGCACCCACAGACAACGGCCTTAAAGAAAATGACCGCTACCAACCTACTTTCAGAATAGCTCTTCACTATTATGACGCCGCGGGAAATTGGCTCGGTATGCAGCATTACAATGCCAATTGCGATGTGAATTCATGGCAATTTGTAACAGGCAAAGCAAAAATCCCCACGGATTATGCAAAGATAGCAATTCAAGCAGTATATTCCTATAACGTCAACACTCTTTACACCACTGGTGCTTTTTGCTACAAAGAGGATTACGGCGAAACATACGATTACGATAAAAACGGCAACCTTGTTTCGGCGGTTGACCTTCAAAAAACCGAATCTAAATTTGCATATTACGGCAATCAGATGTCAAAAATGCTCAATCCCTCTGGCAGTAAGTATATGTATACATATACGGATAAAAAGGAACTGCTTTATGCTCTTTCTTCTGACGGACAGGATTACGGCTTCTATTACGACGACAAGGGCAATGTGACCAAAACCGAAATAGCGGCACGCGCACCGGCGGTAACGCTTGAGAGCGGGAAAGAGTACATTATTGTCAATTCTTATTCGGGAAAGAGCCTCGACAGCGGAGATTCTCCTGCGGGGGGAAACAGCGTAGTTACATACTCTTATTCACCGGGATATGAAAAACAGCACTGGGTGCTTGAAGCAGTCCCCGGAGAGACCGATGTGTATAATATACGCTCTGTTCACTCGGATAACGCAAATCTTTATCTTGACATAACTGACGGTTCGTCGGCTCAGGCGGCACCGCTTCAGCTTTGCACCAAGAACGGAAGTTCGGCACAAAAATTCAAAATAGTCAAAAAGCAGGATAATACTTTCGGCATATTCACAGGCTGCACCGACTATACGCGCGTTTTGGACGGACAACTTGATACCGGCAACGAAATAATTGCTTCACAGACCGTAAAACAGGCAAGTTGTACCGCCGACAGTCTGCCAGAGGGTATGCGTTGGTATTTCTACCCGGCAGAATGGCAGGAAAACGGTGCTTCCATTATCAGCGAAGCGACGTATACAGACGATAAGAACTTTGTCGCCACGTCAAAGGACCAGCTCGGAAATGTCACTTCATATAACTATGATACGACAAAAGGTGTTTTAAACAGCTCGACAGACGCTCTCGGCAGAGAAACATCTTATACGTATAATGCCGCAAACAGCCGCCTTGAAAGCGTGTCATCGGGCGGTATGACAAACAGCTATGTCTATAACAACGCGGGTCAGGTTACAGACATTGATGTAAACGGTGCCGTTAAATACAAATTAGGCTATGACAGTCTCGGCAGAACAACGGAAACAAAGGTCGGAAACGGTACTTCATACCGCACGCTCTCAAGCTTTGAGTATGACTCTGCAACGGGACTTCTGTTGAAACAAAATTACGGCAACGGAGATTGTATAAATTATTCTTATGATAATCTTGACCGTTTGTCGTATAAAATGTATAATGGAGACGGTAACAGAAAGCTAAGCTACAGCTACGGCAGAGACGGTAACATTGCGTCAAACTTCGACAGTGCTACCGGTGAAAAAACAGTATTCTGTTACGACCTTGCAAACCGTGCGGTCGGTCAAAAAACATATGTGGGTTCAACGCTTTCTTCGTCATTAGCGTATACCTACGCCGATAAAACAAATTACCTTGTGGGTGTTAAACACAAATTTGCACTCGGAGAGCAAACCATCGGTTATCGTTACGGTAATTTAAGCATCGGTGAAATGCCCGACCAAATATACGGCGTTACGTGGAACGGCAAGGAAAAAATTGGCTATTCTTATGACGGATTCGGCAGAATTACCGACAAAACCGTTATGCCGTCGCTTTCAAAAACGCTGCATAATCGCTATACTTATTACAACCGAGAGAGCGGCAACAGAACTTCGACAACAGTCAAGTCCCTCGAAACCGCAAACGGAACATACACATATACCTATGATGCGATTGGCAATATTCTGAGTATAAACGACGGAACATATACCGTAAGCTATGTTTATGACGGATTAAATCAGCTTGTGCGTGAAAACGACCAAAGAGCAGACACCACAACCGTATATACATATACAAACGGTAACATTACCGGCAAAAAGGTATATAAATACACTCTCGGCGACGTCGGAGAAGAAATAAAGAGTACGAGCTACGGCTATTCAAACAGCGAGTGGCGCGACCTTTTAACAAGCTTTAACGGTCAGGCTGTGACCTATGACGAAATCGGCAATCCCATCACTTTCGGCAGTAAGACGTTTGAGTGGTGCGGCAGGCAGCTTGAGCGTATAACCGACGGCGACAACACATATGTTTACGCTTACAATACCGACGGCGACAGAGTAAGCAAAACCGTAAACGGCGTAAAGACCGAATATTTCTATAACGGAAGTATATTGGCAGGTCAAAAGACGGGCGACGAAACGCTTATCTTTATGTATGATAATAACGGCGACGCTTTCGGTTTCATTTATAACGGCGAAGAATATTACTACATAAAGAATGTACAAAACGATATAGTCGCAATAGCCGATAAAAATGGCACCGTAGTAGCAAACTATTACTACGATGCTTGGGGTAACGTAACTCAAATAACCGGCGATACCGCCTTGGCTCAAACGAACCCTCTGCGGTACAGAAGCTACTATTACGACGGCGAGACGGGATTCTACTATGTATCCAGCCGTTATTACGATCCTGAGATCGGTAGATTTATTAACGCGGATGCTGCTATTGGACAAATCGGAAATGTTCAAGGCACAAATATGTTTGCCTATTGTTTTAATAACCCTGTAAATATGTCTGATCCAACTGGTAATTGGCCTAAGTTAAGCACAATTTTTACAGTAGTTGCGGTAGCTGCTGTTGCTGTGGCTGCTGTAGCGGTAACTGTAGCGACCTGTGGAGCAGCTGCCCCTGCTTTAGCGGTTGCAGGTGGTGGCATAATTGGAGGAATATCAGCTGGAGCAGCTGCTACCGCAGCAAGCGTAGCAACGGGCGCAATGATTGTTGCAGGTGTTTCAACGGTAGCAGCTGTAACGTCGGCTGTTGCAGAAAAAACGGTAGAGAAAACAGCAAAACGAAATCATTCAGTATATGTTTTAAAAGATGACACCGGAACAGTTCAATATGTGGGGCGAACTACAGATGTGGCTAAGCGAGCAAAAGCCCATGAAGCAAATCCGGCGCGTGCAGGCTTGAAACTAGAAGTTATTCAGCCTAATCTCAATTATGTTCAGGCTAGAGCAGTAGAACAAGCTGCTATGGCATACTATCATACGATAAATACGGCGAACAAAATGAATAATCAAATCAATGGAATAAGTCCTTTTAATCCCAAGTTAGGTGTTTATAAAGAAGCCGCTGTTGGTATGTTAGGTTATGCGTGGAATCAAGTATCTAATGAAATTCTTTATTGGACTGAATATTAAGGAGATGAGAAAATGGGAACTTGGGGAGCAAGATTATATGAAAATGATACAGCACTTGATATTAAAGACCGATTTGCTGATTTGCGAAAAGGAAAAACTGTCCAGCAAATCACAAATGAGTTGATTGAAGAGTACACTTGCGAGTTAGATGATGTCTTTTGTGCACCAGTTTTCTGGTTTGCTTTGGCAGACACTCAATGGAATTTAGGGCGGTTATTACCAGAGGTAAAAGAACAGGCTCTTGCATGGCTTGACAAAGGTGGAGATTTAGCGGTTTGGCAAGAAGAAAATCCTGAACTTGCGGTCACAAGAGAAAAGGTATTGAGGGATTTGAAACAAAAGCTAAATTCCCCTCAACCTCCTGAAAAGAAAATTTCACAGCACCGTCTTTATAAGTGTGGCTGGAAAATAGGGGATGTTTTTGCCTATCAATTCAATAGCGAATATGCCAAAGAAAATGATTTTTATCATAAGTATGTTTATTTTGTGAAAGTAGCCGAAAACACGTGGTATCCAGGTCACGTAGTACCTGTTGTGTATTTTTACAAAAAAGTTGATAGTGTTTTATCGGACATAACTTCGTTAAGCAATATTGACTTTATACCCCAATTTTATAAGCCAATAGCATATAAAAATAATCCTGGTATGAAAAAGCAATATTTATTAACACTACTTAACACATCATCAAGAGCAATACCTAAAAATCAACTGACATTTTTGGGGAATGTAGGTAATATCAAGCGAGTAGATAATGAAGATTTAAATTCATACAATGTAAATTGGAAACGTTTCGAGACATATATGATAGACAATTTTAAAGCATGGCTTTAAAGATTATACTGTATTATTGACAGTAATATTAAGACAACACCGTACAAAGGTTCGCAAAAAGCGGTGTATTTTGCGGTGGAGAGGTGGTTATCACAACGAATAGAGTATTGAATGGAATTACCATAATGGCAATGTTTAATTCAGTTAAAGAAAAATCCGGTTGGATATGAAATTCTGTTAAACTGTTCTTAAATAACTTATACCAGCACGCAATGCCTTTTGGGGCAAAAGGCAACCGCTGGGATAATTCCAAGTTTCTAAAGATTTCGGCAGTATTCCTGACAAGTGCCGTGGTATTCGAGCGGCGGTGATTGCCGATGCTTAACAGACACAACGGCTCAAAGAACTGTTTGACGGTAAAATAGTGAGGAAACAGTCAAACTAAAAACTGATACAGGCGCAAAAAACGCCCCTACTTTCAAAACGAAAGTAGGGGTGTTTTTTTGCATTTAAGGGCAAATCAGACGTTTTTTTCGTCATATATAGATGTGAAAACCAAGTAGTCCCTTTCGTAGACTTGCGTAAAAGCCGCCGTAAAAACAAGCGGAGAGTTTGTGGTGAAACCATCTCGTCAAAAAACCACGTTAAATATGGCATGGGGAGAGCTTGGCTCCCCACCTTTATATGCAAGATTAGTGTTAACGGTCAGCACATCAGTTTTCCAAACTGAGGGTGGGAGTTCAAATCTCCTATCTTGCTCCAAAACGCTCCATAAAAAAGTAAAAAGGGGAGATTCTTTTGAATACAGAAAACAATTTCCAAAAGGTTGGGAAATACAAAGTTGACGTTGCAGATGAAACAAATCAAGCAATACGTTTCGTGAAAAGCAATCCGTGTTGTATTTGCTCATGCGAAAACTTTTGCCCTATAAAATACAAGGGCACGTGTAAGATTTGGATAAATCTGAAATCTGCATTATTTGCGGTTGAGGAGGTAAAGGAATGATGAGAAAAAGAAGAGGTGTAAAGAATGTCATTTGATATATCAAAAATAGACGCGCAAGATGTTGTAAATGCTATTAAAATGTTACGTATCAGCACACTTTAGATGTTTATTAACTATGTTTGTGCTGATACGTAACATTTTTTCTGTGAGCTATGAGAATTTTTCCCTGTCCCCGCGTCAAATACATCTTTTAATTCAGGCGTAAAAGTAAAAAAACGGACCGCGAAAAACGGTCCGTTTTATCATTATTTATTTTGGTTAACCGTAGCTTTTGTGTCTTGTTCCGACTTTATTTAACCGATAGCTTACCTGCTTGCGTAAGCGGTGCAAAAATGCGTGCGGACTGCTCATCGGTAAGAGTTATACCGAACACATCGCCGTAATACTCCTTGGTCTTTGCGGTTATATCAATATCCTCAAAGCGTTCCGGATAAGTCGCCTTTGCGAGCCAAAGAAGAGTTATCGGGGTATCAACTCCTGCGGTGTAGGTACGGTACATACCGAGAGGCATTTTATAGACATTCTTATCCTTAACTGCTTTTATTCCGCTCCAATCAAAGCTGCCTACGGTATTGTTATAAATATCGTCGGGCTTTGCGGTATTGAAATTTGTGATGAAAATAAAATCGGGGTTCCATTTATAAATCTGCTCCATATTTACATTGGTGGATTTATCGGAATCGAGTTCCTCGCCGACATTTTTTGCGCCTATGGCAGTTGCCCACCACTGACCGAAGAACGAATTTCCCGAAGTGGAGATGTTTGACGCGCTGTATTGGAAGAGGAAAAATACCTTTGCCTTTTCCGCGTCCGGAATTGAGCTTACTCTTTCCTGAACCATATTATAGACACTCTCGCTGTAAGTTCTTACTTTTTCCGACTTATTGTTTTCGGGGAAAAGCTGAGAGAGAAGGTCTATCCAGTTATTGAGGGTTTCAATGGCATTATATTGCCATTTATTCGCTGAAATCGCTATTGCGGCATAGCCTGCGTCGGTAAGCTGCTTGCCGAGCTCTTTATTGCCCGAGCTGTAAAATACAACGTCGGGATTCAAAGCCGCGAGAGCCTCCATATTAACGGTTGTTCCGTCTATAAATCCGGTCTCGGCATTGAGTATTTCCGGATAAAGCTCCGACAAAAGGCTGTTTTTTGCAGCTGCCATACTAGGCTGTGCCATACCGACTATTTTTGAAGCCGAATCAAAGAACACAGCAAGCACCGACGGTATAGGGTAAATATCGCATACCACTATTCGCTGAATGTCCTTTTTAACGGTTACGGTATTGCCGTTATTGTCAACAACGGTGACAACCTCGCTGTCACTGCTCTTTTTGCCGTCGTCTTTTTTAGCGGAGCAGCCTACCGCCGACAAAATAAGCACAAGACAAAGAAGCAAAGCTAATACTCTTTTTGCTTTTTTCATTTACATTACCTCTTTCTTAATTATATTAAAAATGCTCTTCGCATTTATTTCGGATTTTTTTAGATACCGTCGGCCGCACTTACGGGCACTATCGTTTTGACGGTTCTTCCGCCCGACGTGACCTCGGCTATTTTAACATTCACACCGAATGTCTTTTGTATATTTTCCTCTGTCACTATATCGTTTGTTTTGCCGCATATACATCTTCCGTCATCTCCGAGAAGCAATGCCCTATCCGCTATTCTCATCGCGTGATCGGGAAAATGAGTATTGAATATACAACAAATCCCGCTGTCGCGAAGCTTTGACAAAACGTCAAGAACCGTTATCTGATTTTTAAAATCGAGGTTTGACTCCGGCTCGTCCAAAATCAAAATTTCGGGGTCGCACGCTATTGCTCTCGCTATCAAGACCATCTGCTTTTCGCCGCCGGATAAATCCGAGCATTTTTTATAGGCGAGATTTTCTATATTCAACCTTCTTAAAACGGAAAGTGCTTTTTCCACATCGCTTTTTTGCGGCTTTCCGAAAATCCCGATGCTGCTCCCGAAGCCGAGCAAAACGCTGTCAAGCACGGTATAGCCGCCGAATGAGGATTTTGCCTGCGGCACGTATGATATTTTGCTCCAAAGCTCTCTGCTTTTTATATGCAAAACATCTCTGCCGTCAAGGAAGCTATGTCCACCGCTCCATTTGAGCAAACCCACGCTGCACTTGAGAAGCGTTGTTTTGCCCGAGCCGTTTTTTCCGAGAATTGCCACTATCTCTCCCGGTGACGCGCAAAAGCTTATGTCGGACAGCACCGTGTGCCTGCCGTCATATGAAAAACAACCGTTTTCAACAGTAAGGGTCACAGCTGCCACCCCCCTGTTTTTCGCATAAGAATTATAAAAAACGGTGCGCCTATAACTGCGGTCAGCACAGAGATAGGAATCTCGGCGGCTGTGGCACTTCGCGCAACGGTATCGACAATTATCATAAAGGTCATACCCATGCTGATACAGGCAGGCAGCAGCGACACATGATTGTTTCCGAATTTCATACGACACATATGCGGCACCAGAAGCCCTACCCAGCCCACCTGACCGCACATTGAAACGCACGAGGCGGTAATTGCCGTTGCACATATTACCGAAACGGCACGCAGAGCCTTAATATCCGTGCCGGTCGCCTTTGCCTCATCATCGGGAAGAGTTAAAATATTAAGCCGCCATCTTATAACATACAAAACAGCCATTCCGACAAGCATTACCGGCGCGCCGAGCATAAGCGAGCGATAGCCTGCGCCCGCAAAGCTGCCCATAAGCCAAAAGGTTATTACCGGAAGCACGGAATTTACGTCCGCCACCGATTTTATAAACGAGACAAGTGCCGAAAAAAGCGAGCCTATCATAATTCCTGCCAAAACCACGCTGTTAAGTGATTTGCCTTTACCGCTACCTGCGAGATAAGTCAGCAACACGGCAATAATTCCAAACAAAAAAGCAACTGCCTGAGTGACAATAAAATCAGCCCCGAAAAAAATCGCAACAGCCGCTCCGAAGCAGGTTCCGCTTGAAACTCCGACTGTATCGGGCGTAGCAAGAGGATTGGAAAAAAGGCTTTGAAATGTACAGCCCGAAACCGAAAGTCCAGCTCCCACAAGGGCTGCAAGGATTATTCGCGGCATTCTTATATTCCATAAAACAAGCTCGTTTTTAGATTCCAAATCAGCATTTCCAGTTATTTTACCGAATATCGATCTTATCACCTCGGCGGGAGAAATACCGAGTCTGCCTATACAAAGCGCCAAAACAGCGACAACAAGCGGCAGTATTAAAAGCAGGACCTTCGAAAGTGTGGAAAGCTCCAAGCCTTTACATTCTTTTCTTCCTGTCATATCTCTGTTACCACATTTGAGTACGCGGTTTTGGCACTTATGCCGTCGAGTTTTCCGATTTTACCTGACATTGCGCTTATTATATCCTGAGGAGCGTCCACTGCTATACTTATAATATTTATTTTTTTCTCTCTGTAAGGAATACCCATTCTGCCGACAATGTATCTTCCGTATTCGTGTAAAACACAGTTGAGTTTTTCCACAGCGTCCTCGTTTTCTACTATTATCCCTATAAGGGCTACTCTTGATTCCATATTATTATCACCTGTAATCAAAATAAAAAGGCTGTATCTTTAAAGATACAGCCTAAGTACGCCGTGCAAACACACAGCAGTTTTACTTATTCACCGTATCTTTCGTCTCAAAACGGATTTCGACGTCAGAAACCGCATTTATTGATTTTTATCATAGCATATATCGGTAAAAATTACAACCCTACATGTTTTTATCGCAAAACGCTCTGATATCAGCCTTTTCGCAGCCACCCACGTGGCGGTCTGCCTCCTTGCCGTTCTTCACTAAAATCATCGTCGGTATAGACATAATACCGTACATCGCGGCAAGATCTGCGGACTCGTCCACATTTATTTTACACACTTTGACGTCGTCGTATTCCTGCGAAAACGCCTCAAGCTCGGGAGCGGTCATTTTGCACGGACCGCACCAATCGGCATAGAAATCTATAAGAACGGGTTTTTCGCTGCGCGATACCTCGTCAGCATAGTTCTGAAGTGTTATTTTTGTCACGGACATATTTCATCTTCCTTTCACAAGCGCCGAAAAGCAGCACTTTTTTAACCGTATATTATTTTTGAAAGCTCAAAAGCACGGCGCAAATCGTCCTCTTTGACACCGCCGTTATCGGTATCTTTGGCAAGTACGCCGCCGACAAGCTCGGTATTCATAACAGAAAAAGACAGCTTAACCTGCTTTTCTATTATGTTGTATCCGTCGTCCTCGTCATCTCCGGCGGTTACCAAAAGTAATGCTTTTTTGTGCTTTGTTATAGGTTGCGCAATTTTTCTTCTGAAATGCGCCTCGTAATAACGCTGAAAGCGGTCAAACAGGGCTTTCATAGGTGCAGGAAAAGACAGATTGTAAACCGGAGTTGCAACAATTACCGCATCGGCGTCTTCGAGCTTTGCCATAAACTTTTCAAGGTCTTTTTTAGAGCAACCGTTTGCCGCCTTGCAATATCCGCAAGCATTGCACGGGGTCGGTTGCAATGAAAAAAGATGGACTATTTCAACATCATCGCTTTTTCTTATGCCCTTCATAAAAGCACCGGCAAGCTTTGCGGTGCTGCCGTTTGTCTTCGGCGAACCGAAGAGGATAAGTATTTTCATTCTTCCGTCTCGCTGTCGCAGTATTTGCAGACAAGCTTTCCTCCGTTTTCGTAGAAGAGGTGCGGTACATAGCTCTCGCTGTTTGTGACGCATCTCGGATTTTTGCACTGCTTATCATGGGTACTGTATGTCTTTTCGGGAACTTTGCCACCGCGGTTTTCAAGCATAAGTATAATAAGAGCCATTCTCGCATACATACCGTATTCGGTCTGCTCGAAATACTTGGCGCGGCTGTCATCATCAACTCCTACGGTAATCTCATCGACTCTCGGGAGCGGATGAAGCACAACAAGGTCTTTTTTTGCAAGCTTCATTTTTTCCTCATCAAGCACATAAACGCCCTTTTGGCGCTCATACTCCTCTTCGGATTTAAAGCGCTCCTGCTGAATACGAGTCATATAGAGAACGTCAAGCGAAGAAATTGCTTCTTCAAGACTTGAAGAAAAGCTGTATTCGCATCCGCTCTTTTTAAGAATATCAATTATATATTCCGGCATTTGGAGCTCGGGAGTGGAAATCATAACAAATTTATTGTTTTTATATTTAGACAGAGCTTTAACGAGCGAATGTACGGTTCTGCCGTTTTTCATATCGCCGCAAAGGCCTATGGTGAGGTCGGAAAGCCTCCCCTTTTCGTGCGACAAGGTCACAAGGTCGGTCAAGGTCTGAGTGGGATGGAGATGTCCGCCGTCACCTGCGTTTATAACGGGACTTTTGGAATAGAGCGATGCCGCATAAGCGGAGCCTTCTATGGGATTACGCATAACCAAAACGTCGGCATAATTGCTGACCACCCTTACGGTATCCTTCAAGCTCTCGCCCTTTGACACGGACGCATTAGACGGATTATCAAACCCTATAACCTCGCCGCCGAGACGAAGCATGGCGGTTTTAAACGACATCTGAGTTCTTGTTGACGGCTCATAAAAAAGCGTCGCCATTATTTTGCCGTGGCAGGCGTCGGTAAAAATCGACGGATTTGCCTTTATCATACCGGCAAGGTGAATTATCTCGTCAATATCCTCAAGGCTGATGTCCTCAAGGTCTATAAGATTGCGTGCCTTCATAAATTACCATCCCTTTATTTTTTACAGTAACGGTATGCTTCCGTTTCGTAAACATTATAATCTTTTTTGCATTCTTCTTCAATAGCGGCAATGAAAAATTGAGAGTTTATACAAATTTTACCGAAACCCGTATATTGTTTTTTACCTTTTCAAGCTGTTTACAAATGCTTTATCGCTGTCGGACACACGGTATGAATCTCTGATTTTTTGTATCGCCCTGTTTTGAGTTGCGGCGTCTACATTCCCCGATGAAAATACTTCAAGCGTTCTCTCTCGGAATTTTATAAAGCTCTCCGAAAGAGCCCATGCAACCGCCATACCGACATAGTATTCTGTGCAATCGATATTTTCCAAAATCGAAATGACGTCCTCTCCGAATTCGTCCGTTAAAAGATAGCGCATCATCAAAACAACAGCTGTACGAGTCTCATACGTATTCTGTGAAAAAGCGTGCTCCTTACAGAATTCAAAAAGCATATAAAGTTCGTTCTTCTTAGGCTTCAGCGCCGTGCAAAACGAATCACATACCGCCCAATTATCAATATACGGCAAAAACTCCTCTATATATACGAATTTTTCGGCTAACGGCATGTTGAGCTTGGCCGTGACAAGTCCTCTTATCATAATCTCTTCATACGACTGCACAGAGGCCGCCATAAGAAAATAAAGCGGCTTGCCCTTTACTATTTCGGAGGAAATCTTTTGCATTATCGGGAGTCTTACTCCGATTATCGGATATTTCGATGTCTTGCAGAGCCCGCTGTGAAAAGCTCTGTATTTCTCATCTGAAAACGACAATAGATAATCTCTGAATTCCGCATATGCCCTGCCGTTCCACTGTACCTTAGAAAGCTCCATAAAATCCACCTGCGTCCTTTCGACTTATTTTTACGCAAACTGCATAAAAAAGCGCTTGATACTTTTACCTTAAAAAGTATAATATATCGCAATTTAATTGTAAATGATTTAATTCTGTGTTAAACTGTTTACAGATTGCAGAAAGGGGAAAATTTTGTGATATACAAGCTAAACAGAGATAATTACAGAGATTTTTCGGCACTGAACATAAACAGACTGCCCGGAAGAGCTTACTCGATTCCCTTCAGAGAGCTTTCGCGTCTCAAAAAGACCGATTGTCTGACCGAACGCTATAAGAGCGATATGGTTACGGTCCTCTCGGGAGAATGGGATTTTAAATATTACGAAACGCAGAATGTTTTACCGTATGAAATGGACACGGAGCGTATCCGTTTTGATAAGATACAGGTTCCGTCCACATGGCAGAGAACCGGGTACAGAGAGCCTGTATATTTAAATACAAGATACGAATTTCATCTTTTTCCGCCGGAGCTTCCGAAAGAGGTTGCCGTAGGCGTATACAGAAAAAAGATAACCGTTGACGACAAAACCAAAACTCATATCATTTCATTTTTAGGCTTCAGCGCGTGCCTTGAGCTGTATGTAAACGGTGAGTTTTGCGGCTACGGCGAGGGCTCACACAACAGTGCGGAATTTGACATTTCAAATATGCTGATTTCCGGTGAAAACGAACTACTCTGCGTTGTTTACCGTTGGTCCACGGGGACATATCTCGAATGTCAGGATATGTTCAGAGAAAACGGAATTTTCCGCGACGTTCTGCTTTACACATATGACAAAGCATATATAAACGATTACGAGGTTAAAACACGCTTAAACGGCGGAAAAGAATACGACCTCGATATAGACGTATTCCTTGAGGGCGAAGCCACAGGAAAAAAAGTTTCGGCAGAGCTTTTCTCAGGCAGAAAAAAGATATGCTCCGACGAAAAGGATGCCGACGTCTGCGTCAAATTTTCCTTCTCGGCACTCGACGTAAAGGAATGGACTGCGGAAACGCCGAATGTTTACGAGCTTTATTTAACGCTTAAGGACGGTGACGATACACTATGTACCGTAAGAAATTATACCGGCTTCAAGCATATAGAAATTCTCGGCGACGTATTTAAATTCAACTGCGAAAAAATAAAATTCAAGGGTGTAAACCATCACGACAGCAATGCAAAAACCGGCTACGTGATGAGTGCCGCGGACATAAAAAAAGACCTTGTTCTTATGAAAGAGCTTAACGTAAACTCAATAAGAACGTCGCACTATCCGCCTGACCCGATGCTCATTACGCTTGCGGACATTATGGGATTTTACATAATAGACGAGGCCGACATCGAGACACACGGCTGCGGAAGTCTCGGCAAATACAACCTCTATAAGCCCAATTTCATAAGCAACGACCGCTCTTGGGCACCGAGATACGTTGACAGAGTGAGCCGTATGTATTTCAGAGACAGAAACCACCCGTCAATCACGATGTGGTCTCTCGGCAATGAATCCGGCGGATACAAATGCCAGGACAAATGCTATGAATTTTTGAAATCTGTATGTCCGGAAATACCCGTACACTATGAGGGTGCTATCCGCACAAAGAGAGTCGGGTATGACGTAATATCGGAAATGTATACCGACATAGAAACCGTTATAAAAACCGCAAAGGGCACAAGGGGCAAGAAGTACTTTGAAAAGCCGTTTTTCCTCTGTGAATACTGCCATGCCATGGGCGTAGGCCCCGGCGCGCTCGAAGAATATTGGGACGTCTTTTATTCAAGCGACAAGCTTATGGGCGGCTGTATATGGGAATGGTGCGACCATGCGGTATACCATGGCAAGGATGATAAAAAGTACAAGTACGAATACACCTACGGCGGCGACCACGGCGAGGAAATGCACGACAAAAACTTCTGCGTAGACGGTCTTGTATTCCCCGACCGCACGCTCCATACCGGCGCACTTGAAATGAAGCACGCATACAGACCCGTAAGATCAGTGGTATCGGGCGGCAACACACTTCTTCTTACAAACACATACAGATTTTTAAGCACAGATGTTCTTACCGTAAAATGGGAGCTTTGTTTCGACTGCGAAAAGGTAAAGGACGGCGTTATCGACAAGGTAATAGCCCCGTCTGCTACCGCGGAAGTAACGCTGCCGCTCGGCCGAATACCGAGCGACCGCCTTGTAACGCTCAACATATTTTACGAAGACAAGAACGGAGCCGAAATATCAAGAGAGCAGCACGTACTCTGTGACGCTCCTGCCGCAATCGAAACAGGCGATAAAAAAGTTCTTCTCACGGAGAGCGACTCCTGTTACTCGGCGGAATTTGATAACGGAAAAATCGAATTCTCACGTTCCACCGGAGAAATTCTCTCATATACGGCAGACAACACAGAGCTTATCAGCAAAACTCCGTTGAGCGGCATCTCAGGCTTCTTACCGAATATTTACCGTGCTCCGTCAGACAACGAAGAGGTAAATCCCATACCGAAGTGGAATCGCGAAAAGCTTGCTAAGGTCAAAGCGGTCTACAAGGGAATGAGAGCCGAGAGCGAGGAAAAAGAGGTAAAAATAACCGCTTATTACGATATGACTGACGGTAAAAGGCTCTACTACAAGAGCTTTATAGAGTACACCGTATTTTCCGACGGCACGGTTAAAGTTCGTTCCTCTCTCGCGAGGAAGAGATACGGCTGGAAAGAGTTGCCGAGATTCGGCCTTACAGCGGAGCTCCCGAAGGAATTTTCAAACGTGAAATATCTCGGCAGAGGGCCATATGAAAACCTCTGTGACTTTAACGGTCAATCTCCGATAGGCTTATATAAAACAACCGTTAAAGAAATGCACGTTGACTATATCAAGCCCCAGGATAACGGCAACCACGGAGCCGTAAGATTTGCGGAATTTACCGACGGTAACGGAAAAGGCTTAGCGTTCCTCGGCGCTCCGAAATTCAGCTTCTCGGCACATGATTACACACAAAAAATCCTTTGCGCGGCACGTCACCGTGAGGACGTAATACACGAGGACACCACGTTTGTTTCAATTGACGGTTTTGTTCGCGGAACAGGCACGGCGAGCTGCGGTCAGGACACGCTTATGAAATACAGATTTGTATTAGACGACACGATCGAATTCCGCTTTGCCATGAAGCCGATAGCAAGATAAGCTCCCGAGAGAGCCGGAAAGGTTAAGGTTATTTTTAAGCTATGATAAAAAGCAATTGGTTTTTAGGCGGTACACCCTGCCCCGACGGCGATGAAATCAGAAAAAAGGTATTTGCGAATGAGCAGAAATACCCTATTTCCGTCGAATTCGACGACCACGACAAAACATGCGATCATCTGCTTTTAACGGTTGACGGCACACCTGCCGCAACGGCGCGCGTTTTTATGACGGACGAGCAGACGGCAAAGATAGGCAGGCTTGCGGTATTAAAGGAATACCGCGGTCAGCATCTCGGCGCAGAGCTTATAAAAGAGCTTAAAAAGAGGTCTAAGGCTCTCGGCGCAAAAACGATATACGTCAGCGCACAGGTATATGCCGTTCCGTTTTACGAAAAATACGGATTCAGGGCATATGGGAATGAATATCTCGATATACACATTCCGCATATGGATATGGATTGCCCGTTATAAGCATTAAGAGCAAAAAAAGGCCCGGGGAGCTGTCGCTCTCCGGGTCGCGTTATCTTTTGATTATTCAATCTCAAGATGCTTTGAAGTCTCTTTCGGAGCTTCCTTCTTAGGCATTGTGAGCTTCAGGACGCCGTTTTCGTATTTAGCCGAAATTTTATCGGTATCAATGCCGGAAACGTCAAACTGTCTTGAATATGAGCCGTAGGAACGCTCGCAGCAGATACTCCTGCTGTCCTTGTCCTTTTTCTCGGTTTCGGTGTGACGTTCTGCCTTGATGGTGAGGATATCGTCCTTGATATCAAGCTTAATGTCACCCTTTTCAAATCCGGGAAGATCTGCTTCAAGAATATAATTGTTGCCGCTCTCAATAATGTCGGTATTGAATTCGGCAAGCGCCTTACCGTCGAAGAATCTGAACGGGTCATCAAAGAAGCTGTCCATTTCGCGGAACGGATTATAGGATGTAACATTGTTTTTACGGTTATAGGGTCTTAAATCAAACATATAAATTCCTCCGATATAAGTTGAATTATGCTGCCCGATTTATTTTTTGCTCGCTCGGTCAGGTGACTTGCGAGCCGCAAGCTAAAAAAAGATTCCGTCGGCCTCTCGGCCTCTCGCTCTCTCTTTCTGTTTACAATTATCATTATACCCTGTAATGTTATCCGTTTGTTATATAAATATGAACAAACTGTAAACTATTAGCACTCTACTACTTAGAGTGCTAATTTGATAAATTTCTTGCTTAATTTCGTCGTTAATATTATAATCAAAACAGTAATAACACACCAAAAGAGAGGTATATAACATATGAAAAGGGATTTGGGCAAAGCCGATGAAATATTTGACGTCCCCGCAATAAACTTTTTCACAAGCGGAAATGATTATTTCGGAAGCAGCGGCAGCAAATTCAGATACAGAATTTCGCACACCGACGAGAACATAGTCGGTGAGGTATGGCACGAGGATCTCTGCTATGAAAAATGCACCGTTACCGATAAAAAAGAGGATTTCCCGTTGACGCCGGACGGTCTTACAAGCTGCATAAAATGGCTTTACGAAAAATACGAAAGCACATACGAAGCCTAAAATCAAGCAAAACAGAGAAAGCCGCCCTCGGAAGCATTTCCGAGGGCGGCCGTTTATTTGTTATTACTTATTATATATCGATGTCGGCAACGCACGGGCATTTTATCTCACGGCAAAATTTCATTCCACTTTTTCGCGAGTACAGGCATCCAAAGTCCGCCCTGAACAGGTCGGTGATATCTTCCCTTTGACTTTGCGCTCTTTGTATCATACCAATCCGTAAACGGATATTTATCTTCGGTATGGTCAAGCATACGCATTATATCCACCGATAGCTTTTGGGTCATAAATCCGGTATCGTCAAGGGCGCACGCCCACATCGTCCAATCGGTACGCGCATAGTCTCTGCGCGGCCCGAGCGGCAGACCGTATTCGTTTTTAATTTTGATATATCGCGCAATTTCATTTTTGGCCGTTTTGAGTGGGAACAAATCGAACCCGAATATATAATTCCACACAAGATTATATTTAAGGCTCCAGCTCTCCTTCTTTAACAGAGTAAACGAAAGGCACTCCCTGCCCTCGTCTCTTTTGAGAATATCCGCAGCGTTCTCAGAGGCGGCTTTAAGATATTTTTCTCCGTCAGAATCAAGCATTTTGCATATTTCTCCGCAGCAGCGCAGTGCTATGCAGGATTTAACGGCAAGATTTACGCTGCCCGATATCGCCTTTGCATAGTCGTCGGCATTCTTTTGGTTAGCTATGTCATTACCTGTTTCGGCAAGATAATCTCCCCACTTTAAAAGCAAATCTTTATTTTCGGCAATAAAGCTCCTGTCGCCGGAAAGAACCGTCGCGGCATAAGCGAGTATAAGTACATCGCCGCTTGTTTCGACGGACATCTGCTCCTCCTCGTCATATATGTTGTCCGAGGTCGAATATACCTTAGCCTTGTCGCCGTCGAAGTCGGCTTTAAGACCGTATGTCTGCCCGTCAGCTATGGGATATGTGCCTATATCGTGCGGCGCAAAATCAAATTTCCACGCGGCAGAACGCGCAAAATCGCATATACCGTTAAGCTCGGCAAACACAAGACTCGGATTATACAAAAGGAGAAGCGGCGACGACGCGTACGTTACATCGGTCTCGGCGGCAAATCCGCCGGCGGTGCAGTTTTTGGAAACATACAAAAGCTTTCCGTCATCGGTTTTTACAAGCTTGTGAGACGCTATGACCTCTCTGTACGCGGCCGACAAAAGCATACAGTAATCATCGCCGAAACGCTGACCGTCGCGCAAAATCCGCGTATTTCGCAAAGAAACCTGTTTCCTCAATTCGTCGTGTTTTTCGTCGCAGTATTTGAGTGCCGAAACGGCGTCGGGAAATTTCTCGGTCCAATATCCTCTGAGCTTTTTGCCCATATATTCTATGCTGAAGCCATCGTCAAAAAACAATGTGTCGTGCGCACAGAATTTGTCGCTTACAGGCTCATATGCCTTATGCTCGCTGTGAATGTAGTTTACAAAGCCGTCACGCTTATTGCGCTTAATTGTGGGTTTGCCAAATGAGACAAAGCCGCCTGTAACATAAACCGTTCCCCAGTTTACGGCATTGAAATCACCCGAATACTCAAGAACGTTCTGCTCATTTTGCCTCATATATGCGTAGTATGAGCTGTCGGTCTTAACCGCATCGCCGATAATTTCCTTTCCCTTTTCGCTGTCATAGCAAAAGTTTTCATCCACAAGAAGCGATATTGAAACGGAATGCGGTCTTTTGTCAAGAATCGTAACCTCATAATCTATAAAGGCGCACGGCAAAGACAAAAGCAAAAGGTCATCGGGAAAAGCCGGAGTCCAAAAATCGACCTTGAGCTGAACGTCGTGCTTTTCAAACACATATGTAGTGCAAAGCGGAGTGACCTTAAGCACCTTTTGGTGCATATGATGTACTCCGTTTTCGCCCATAAAACGATACGGCTTATCATCTATCATCATAAGGCCGTGGAGGCACTTCTGATACCCTGCCCACATTCTCGTATTATCCTTATACAGCTTTTTGTGCTTCATGCTCCAAATACTGATATACGGATCTACCGTCACAAGCGGATATGCGGGTAAATGTTTCATAAGTACAACCCCTTTCAAATTCTCATTATAGTTATTTTACCACATTTATTTTGCACTTTAAATATACAATTTAGTGGAAAATATACATTAAATATGCTTTTTGTAGAATTCAAAGCAGCTGTCAAACCATCCCTCCGGTTCTTTGCCGTTTGCAAGACCTATGCCGTGCCCGCCGGTTTTAAAGAGCTTAAATTCATGCGGTACACCGTTTTTTCGAAGCGCGTCGCACAGCATTACGCTGTTATTGTAATCGACCGTACCGTCATCCTCGCACGCCCAGACAAACGTCGGCGGAAAGCTCCCGTTTGCAAGCTTTTCAACGCTTGAAGCATTAATCTCGGTCTTGCCGGGAAACAATCCGAGAAAATTCCTGCGCGATACCTTATGAGTTTTTTCGCCCATGGTTATGAGCGGATAGCAGAGCATAAGGGTTTTGGGGGTTAAAGAGTATTCCTTGCCGCAGTATTCGGTTTCGTATCTTTCGCATTGTGAAGAGAAGAAAGCGCAAAGATGGCCGCCCGCAGAGCTGCCCATAAGAGAAATATTGCTTCCGTCAACACAGAGCCTTTCGGCGTTTGCCTTTATGAACTGCATACTTCTTGCCACATCTTTAACGGGACGCGGATACCTCGCGTTGTAGCCCACGCTGTAAAAAAGCACAAAGGCGTTTATTCCCCTTTTGTTAAATTCGCGCGCAAACGGCTCTCCCTCGTTAAAATCCGAGATGAATTTATACGCACCGCCGGGACATATGAGCACCACAGGGGCATTTTCTCCGACAACATATCCGAAAAGCTGTACTTTTTTGCGGTACGGCTCCTCTTTGCACTCGCGTTCCGTATAAATCTTGTACTCTGTTTTTTTAACCATTTTCTTTTCTCCAAATCGTTATATTTAACGTATCCGCGTTAAGATTACCGAGTTAATTGTATTATATAACACCCCGGCGACAAAATAAAGAGTGAAGTTTAAGCGCGTCAAGCCCGAAAAACTATGTTGCAAGTTGACAAAAGACAATAAAAAGCGTAAAATATCGCATATATCTGTGTAAAAAAATATGTTTCCGACAGGGAGTAAATATAATGAAGTTTTTACAGAAAACCCAAAGAACGGTTATGCTTCTCTTAAAGGTACTGCTATTCTTTATTTTGTTTGCCACTTTTTTTGTTTTTTTCGGTATTGAAAACGAATGGCTACTGCGCCTTTCGAGAACCGCCGCAGTAACCATGCTTACGTTTGTCGTTCTCGGCTCGGCACTTATGTCAATATACGGCGGATATTCCGTGGGAATAACAAAGAGCAAGCCTATAATCTATTCTATGACGCTCTCCACCGTATTTACCGATATTGTAACTCATTTGCAGCTTTGCATAATGAACACAAATGCGGCAAACAACCAAAAATTCCAGTATGAGCACCCCCTGCTTTTACTGCTTGTTATGTTCATTCAGATACTTGTTATCATATTTTTCGCATACTTCGGAAATTTCGTATACTTTTCAATAAACTCTCCCGAAAAATGCTGTGTTATAACGACTTCAAAGTATTCGTTAAACAACATCGTCCCTAAAATCAAGAAGTATAAAAAGCAGTATTTAATAACGGACGCAATACTTTTCACAAATCCGGATTTGTTTGACATCATAAATCGCTGTGACACGGTATTTGTATATGACGTACCGGCAGCCTCACGCACAACGATTGTCGAATACTGCTACGCAAACAGCAAAAACATCTACTATAATTTTGAGATGTGCGACGTTGTTTCGCTTCGCGGCAAAAACGCAATGCTTGACGACAAGCCGATGATAGCTTCAACCGTTAAAGGGCTTACGGTTGAACAGCGCATAATGAAACGTGCCATGGACCTTTTTGTATCTACCGTGGGTTTAATTATTACAAGCCCCATAATGCTCGCCTGCGCAATAGCCATAAAGGCTGAGGACGGCGGTTCGGTATTCTTCAAGCAGAAACGTGCCACAAAGGACGGAAAGATTTTCAAGGTCTACAAATTCCGCACGATGAAAGAAAAGAACTCAATAAACAAATCCGTAACCGAGGACGACGACAGAATTACAAAGGTCGGCAAAATTCTGCGCAAATTCCGCATAGACGAGCTGCCGCAGATAATCAACATTTTCAAGGGTGAAATGAGCGTTGTCGGCCCACGTCCGGAAATGATAGAAAATGTAGACGAATACACACAGGCATTGCCGGAATTCAGCTACCGTTTGCGCGTCAAGGCAGGTCTTACGGGTCTTGCACAGATCGCCGGCAAATACAACACTTCGCCTAAGGACAAGCTCGTGCTCGACCTTATGTACATCGAGAAATACAGCATATGGCAGGATATTAAGCTTATCTTCCAGACGCTTACGGTATTCTTTAAAGCCGACGACAGCACAGAGGCATTCCACCACAGCGACAGCTACGAGTTTTTCACCGCGGACGAGTCTCCCGAGCTTATAGGTGAACCCGAAAACGCAGAATCAAATGTCTGCGAGCAAGAAAACAAACAGTAAAATTTAAATTAAAAACCGTCTTGCGCTGTTTTGTGTGACGCTAAGGCGGTTTTTTGTGAGTAATATATGAGGTGAAGCAAAAGATGTTAGAAGCGGTAAACGTAGGTTTACAATACGGCGGCAGGACGCTTTTTGAGCACGCGGACGTGAAGTTCACAAGCGGCAACTGCTACGGTCTTATCGGTGCGAACGGCGCCGGCAAATCCACATTTTTAAAAATTCTTTCGGGCGAAATAGAGCCTACAAAGGGTGAGATTATCCGCACACCCGGCGAGCGTCTTTCGGTTCTCAGGCAGGATCACTTCGCTTATGACGAATACGATGTTATACGCACCGTTTTGCTTGGCAACCCCAAGCTCTGCGAAATAATGGACGAAAAAGAGGTCTTATACAACAAGGCAGAGATGACAGACGAGGACGGTATGAGACTGTGTGAGCTCGAAGAGCAATTCGCCGAGATGGATGGTTGGAGCGCCGAGAGTGACGCCGAAATACTGCTCAACGGCCTCGGCATAACAAACGACCTCCACTATCTCAAAATGAGCGAGCTTACGGGCGACCAAAAGGTTAAGGTTCTGCTTGCGCAGGCTCTTTTCGGCAACCCCGACATACTTCTTATGGACGAGCCGACAAACCACCTCGACCTTGAAGCCATAGCTTGGCTTGAGGAATTTCTTATCGACCTTGATTCCACCGTCATAGTTGTATCGCACGACCGTCACTTTTTAAACAAGGTTTGCACCCACACGGTAGATATTGACTATAAGAAAGTCACCATGTATGTGGGAAATTATGATTTCTGGTATGAATACACACAAATGGCTCAGCGTCAGATGCGCGAGCAAAACAAAAAAGCTGAGGCAAAAATCAAGGAGCTTCAGGACTTTATATCACGTTTCAGCGCAAATGCATCAAAATCGAAACAGGCCACAAGCCGCAAAAAACTTCTTGACAGCATAAAGGTTGAGGATATTCCCGTATCGTCAAGACGTTTTCCGTATGTTGACTTCAAGCCCGACCGCAAAGTAGGCAACGAGGTGCTGACTGTAACGGGAATTTCAAAGACGATAGGCGACAGAAAAGTTCTCGACAACGTAAGCTTTACCATACTGCCGAGACAAAAAGTTGCTTTTGTCGGCAGTGACCCTCTTGCAAAAACAACACTATTCAAAATTCTCATGGAAGAAATCGAGCCGGACGAGGGCACATTCAAGTGGGGTGTAACCACATCACGCAGTTATTTGCCGACGGACAACTCCGCTTACTTCGACGGCTGTGAAGATTCTCTTATAGATTGGGTGAGGAGCTACTCTAATCTTGTTTTTGAAGCCGATATAAGGAGCTGGCTCGGCAGAATGATGTTCTCGGGAGAAGAAGCCACCAAAAAGGCAAACGTGCTCTCCGGCGGAGAGCGTGTAAGATGTATGCTCTGCAAAATGATGCTCTCGGGCGCAAATGTACTTTTGCTTGACGAGCCGACAAACCACCTCGACCTTGAATCCATCGCCTCATTAAACGACGGTCTTATCAAATATCCCGAAACAATACTTTTCACATCGCATGACCATCAGTTTGTGGAGACGGTTGCCGACCGCATAATCGACGTAACGCCCGGTCACTTCTTTGATGAAGCGATTACCTTTGACGAATACGTTGAAAAAACATCGGAGCAAAATGATAAAAAACAATGATAAATCCAAACCATATTCACACCCAAGGTGGAATGACAAACAGTTTCCCGTTGTTACAGGACATATAGAATTTTCTGAAGAAGAAAAGGAAAAGAACCGAAAAGAGTTTTTGGATTATTTAAGGGAAAAAGGACACAAGGTTTAACGGACAACCTAATACCTAAAGCACTTTGCAGAAATGCAATGCCTTTTTACTTTGTTAGGAGAAAGTTAAATTGTTAACAAATAAATATTCAGAATTTTGGTGGCAGAGGAGCAGACAGCTATAATTTAAGAGGTAGTTCGATTGCTCTCCCCTATTAATTATATACGGACTTTTTGAGCATTTTTACGGACCTTTTTTCCTATTTCGGCACTTTGCATTTTCATAAAAAGGCAAAACATAAAACCCCTAAAAAGCTTATAACATCAAGCTTTTTAAGGGTTTTATGAATGGTGAGCCATCGGAGATTCGAACTCCGGACACCTTGATTAAAAGTCAAGTGCTCTGCCAACTGAGCTAATGGCTCATATAAAAAGCGTTTTACCGCTTTTATATTTTAGAAAAAGAGAAGCAGAAGTGTGGCACCGAGTGCAAGCACAAAAAAGAATATACCAAAGTATTTCGTGAATCTGCTGAGCTTAGCCTCCATGGTTCTGCCTTTATTCTTACCGAAGAAGGTATCGGCACCGCCGGCGATTGCACCGGAAAGGCCTGCCTGGCGACTCTCCTGCATAAGGATAACAACGGTCAGTATAACAGATGATAATATAAGTAATACAGCAAGAATTATTTCAAGAGCCGACATTTTCTTCCTCCGTTCAAATTTGAATTCGTTTTCAGAATGCTAAAGCATTTTATCATACTGGGTGTAAAAAAGCAAGTCTTTTTTATAATTTTTTTATATGCCGGGAAAATTCATTGCATATAACGCCGATTTCGGAGCATATTATTTAATGCAGAAGCTTTTACACATAAAGAGCGTTTGCCGTAAAAGCTTTTGTGCCGCTTGCAGCTTTCATTGCCGCGAGCGGTTTTTTATCGGCTCGCATAAAAAGCATTGTGAAACGACATCATTGGCCGGTCGTGATGCTCTCTCCGGATGAAGTCTCGCTTTCCGAAGTCTCTGCGGAAACACCGGAGTTGTATATGTAATTTGAGCCTTTGTCGGTATCCGCCGCGGCTTCAGTCGCTGTTTCCTCAAAAAGGCCTGTATAATTTTTTATGATGCCGAACCCGGTTAAAATCGAAAAGGCACTTACCAAAGCAAGCAGCACCGCCACCACGGTCAAAAACACCGCAAGCCCCTTTTCTGCGTTTTTGCTTCCGCCGCCGTTCTTTGCTTTGACAGCTTCTTCAAACATCATCGGCTGATTTTCGCCGTAAAAATATGTTTCCTCGGGTCTTGCCTCGCTTCGCTTTGTGCCGTTCGAAAAATCATATTGAAATTCCTCGCAGGCACGTTTTTTTTGCTCGCCCGCACGCGGCAAAGCAGGCTTGCTGCCGTATGATGAATTCTTTTCCGTATCCGTTTCGAGCATGACACAGCCTCCTTGGAAATCAATTTAAATAATTTTAGCATTGTGCGCATAAAAAGTCAATTGCTGCCGGTTTTTGCAAAAAAGTTCGCGTGCTTTGCGGCAACAATCGCCATATGAATGTTCGCCATATGATAAATATAAAATAAATTACCGTAAAATTATTGAATTAAGGAAATCATTATGCTAAAATAATAAAAATATTTTTATTTTTTACAAATAATTTCCGGGATGTGATTTTTTTGGGAGAAAATGCCACCAGTACAACTGTTGCTGAGCCGTCCGAGCAGGAGCTTGAAAAAGAGGTCAAAAAAGCCTCCGAGCAAAACAGACGTTATATCCGTCCGAGCGAGCTCGTAGCGTTTTTGCTTACGACCTTCGGTCAAAAGAACCTTGACCAGTTTGTAAACGCATACAGGCAGTTCTTTATGATAAGCTTTCTCGGAATTTCGGGACGTGCCTACGGTCTTATAGTCTTTATTGAATCAATATACGACGCCGTTGACGATTCTCTTTCGGGTCTTATTATTGACAGAACAAGAACTCGTTGGGGCAGACTTCGCCCGTACATGATAATCACCGTACCGATTTGGGGTCTTGCCACGCTGATGCTTTTCACAACGCCGCAGTTCCTCTCGGGTAACACATCAAGAATAGTTTGGGCAGTAATTGCAATATTCGCATACAATTTAGGTATGTCATATTTCAATGCCTGGCAGATACTTCTTTACAATATCACCCCGAGCCTTCGCGAGAGAGACAACCTTATAGCGACTTCAAAGTTCTTTGAGCTTTTCGGAACGTGGATTCCGGCTTTTGTGCCGATATTTGTTTCGTTTATGCCGAAGATTTCGAAAAGCATCGGTATGCAGGACGTCTACTCCGGATTTGCCGTAGCCATGATGGTAATAGCCGGCGGCACGGCAATATACGGATTCTTTGCAATGAGAGAAAGAGTCCCGCTCGCATCTCGTGAGCAGATGCAGGAAATCAGCGTTCTTGATTCGTTTAAAAATGCGGTCAAAAACAAGCCTATGTTTATACTTATGCTCGCAAACTTTTTCAACGGATTCAAATCAGTCGGAGCTTCTACCGAAAGCTTCTTTTGGCTTCACAACACGGGCAGCCTTGCAAACGGCACAATAGCCGGCTTATTCACGGGCATTCCCAACTTCATAATAACGCCGATTACGCCGAAGCTTATACATAAATTCGGTGCCAGAAACACCGCAATCGGTGCCGGCATTTTCGGCGGCATAGCATACACGCTGATGTTCATAATAGGTTATGCTCCGTTCGGAAGCTATTCCGGTGCGGAAAGGTACAAGAATTACAGCGGCGGCAGCGGAGTCGCAAATATGGTTTACATTACCATAATGCTGACAATATGCGGTCTGCCGAACTGTATAATTCGTGTTTGTCAGGCGGTTTTGCAGGGCGATGTTTACGATTACAGCGAATGGAAATACGGTGTCCGCAACGAGGGCCTTGTAGCAACGGTATCAAACTATTTTACAAAGCTTGCCAATGCCGTTACCGGACTTCTCTCGGGTCTTGTAATAACCTTCGTCGGCTACACCTCGCACAAGGACGCACTTGGTAACGTACTACGTGACACAAGTCCGAAGGTTCTCATGGGATTTTTTGCGGTATTTGCCCTTATGCCTGCCATTGCAAGATTTCTCTTTGGTATAATACTTATATTCTTTAACGTTCACGGCAAATTCAAGGAAGATATGATGAAAGAGCTTGAAGAGAGACGCCTTGAAAGAGTACGCAAGATGACCGAGGAGGAAAAAGCACTCGAAAGCTCGGAAGCAAACGGCGAAATTCAGGTAAACGCCGACAACTGACGCTTCGGCAAAATCACAACAATAAAAGACGTGAAATGAGAAAAATCTCACTTCACGTCTTTTTTATATACTGATTACGTAATCAATATCCCACGCTGCCCGTTAAAGTCTCGTCATCGTCAATCCACTTTTTCACATTGACTATGCGGTAATCATTGTGAGTGTCACGGATAATAACATGGTCTATTCCGGAATTTATTATCACTCGTTTGCAAAGTGCGCAGCTGCTCGCCTCTTTTACGTATTCGCCGGTATCGCATTCTATTCCGACGAGATACATTGTGCTTCCGAGCATTTGATTTCTCGCCGCGCTTATAACGGCATTCATCTCGGCGTGTACACTGCGGCAAAGCTCATATCTCTCGCCGCGCGGAACATTAAGCCTTGTACGGACACAGTAATTTAAATCAGTACAGTTTTCTCTGCCCCTCGGTGCGCCGCTGTAACCGGTTGATATAACCTCATCATCCTTTACTATGACCGCACCGAAATGACGTCTCAGGCAAGTGCTTCGCTGAGCCACCGCCTCAGCCAAATCAAGATAATAATTTATCTTATCGCGTCTCTCCATATGTCTCCTCCGTTTACAAATCTCTGAAGTTATTTTATCACAGCGCAAAACCGTGTTCAAGACGTAATAATCAACAAATTTCGACATTAGCAAAACTGCATATAAAAAGAAAAGTCGGACTGCACTAAAAACGCAATCCGACTTTTGTCAAATTAATCTTCTACCGTAAAGGAGTCTTTACCCAAACCGCATACGGGGCAAACCCAATCCTCGGGAACATCCTCCCACGCGGTTCCGGGAGCTACGCCGTTATCGGGATCTCCCACTGCGGGATCGTAAACATAGCCACAAGGGCATACATATTTTTTCAAAGCAAACACTTCCTTACAATACATTTATTTAACAAAGCTTAAAAAATTAACCGAAATATCTCTTGAGAAGGCCCTCAAAGGCTCTGCCGTGTCTCGCTTCGTCACGAGCCATCTCATGAACGGTATCGTGAATAGCGTCAAGGCCCTCTTCCTTAGCTCTCTTAGCAAGTTCAAACTTACCGAGTGTAGCACCGTTCTCTGCTTCGGCTCTCATCTCAAGGTTCTTTTTGGTGCTGTCTGTGACGACCTCACCGAGAAGCTCTGCAAATTTAGCGGCATGCTCTGCCTCTTCATAGGCAGCCTTTTCCCAGTAAAGACCGATTTCGGGATAGCCCTCTCTGTGAGCTACTCTTGCCATTGCAAGATACATACCGACCTCGGAGCATTCGCCTGTGAAGTTAGCGCGAAGACCCTCAAGGATATCCTCGGGAACATCCTTCGCAATACCTACAACGTGCTCTGCAGCCCAAGATTTTGACTCCTCTTTAACCTCTTTGAAGGTTGAACCGGGAGCGCCGCACTGAGGGCACTTTTCAGGCGGATTTTCGCCTTCATAAACATAACCGCATACGGGACATACAAATTTTTTCATTTTTAATTCCTCCAAGAATTTAATTATTATCTTTATTATTTGACACGGACAAATGCTTTAAACATTCTTCGCATTTGCCGTAAAAGATTAGGCTGTAACCCTCTGCCCTGCCCCTGAAATCACCCAAGCAACGTGCCGTAACGGACGAGTCAAGCGGCTCCGAGGGCAAATCGAAATATCTGCCGCAGGATGTGCATTTGAAATGATAATGCTGATTTGTGTTAGCGTCAAAATGCTCCTCCCCGCCGAGGGTAAGGCTTATGATTTTGCCGCTGTCACGAAGAAGAGTAAGATTGCGGTAGAGAGTACCGAGGCTTAAATTCGGAATATCCTCCCTGACGGAGAGATAAAGTTCCATGGCAGTCGGGTGGTCATACCTGTTTTTTAAATTTTCAAGGATTGCCTCCCTTTGCCGACTGTAACGCTGTTCCTGCAATATTCAGCCTCCGTTCTTTATATATCGGATAACGTGCGCCGTAAAAAGCCGTGTCTATTTCATCGGCTTTAACTGCGTTTTACGTTGCGGCTTGTAACCGCTCAATAATCAGTAACGATTATCGTTATTATTATAATAACACAGATTTTTATTTTTGCAAGTGTTTTTTGAAAATTTTTTTAATTTTTTTTCAAAGCTGTAAAATCAACTGCATATTCAATTTGCACAGCGGTGTAATATTGCGGACAGGATTTGAATAAATATTCTTAGAAACGAAAAATACATTTCAGCAAAGAGGAGAGACAGTAATGGATTTTTGTGCGGAAACGAATGAAGTTTCAAAAAGAAAAACAGCCTGTCGGGAAGCTTTGGAGCAACCTATTGAATGTGATATAACGCTGCCCGAATACCTCCCCGATATTCAAAGAGTATTAAAATGTTCGCTGACTGCACATATAAGCAGCGTTCAGAAAACCGGCGACAGGGTAACGGCAGACGGAACGGGTCGACTCTCGGTACTATACATGAGCGATACCGGAAAGCTGCAATGCCTTGAGCAGGGCGTCCCCTTTTCACGTTTTTTTGAAAACAGAGCGGTTGAGGAATGCGAATGCTGCGTCAGAGCGAAAACGGAATATGTCAACTGCCGTGCTGTTTCCGGCAGGCGACTTGATATTCACGGCAGCATAAGCATAACCTTTTCATGCTATTCGTGCGAGCGTAAAAAACTTATTTGCGCATGCCGCGGCGGAGGGGTCGAAACCAAAATCGAAAAGAATGCAGTGTGCAATATGCTCGGCTGTTCGGAAAAGGGCTTCACCGTCAGCGAAATATATGAAATCGGAGATGCAAAGCCGTCGATATCGCAGATAGTGCGTTCCTACGCAAGTGCCGTAATAGAGGATACAAAGGCGGTATCGGGAAAAATTCTTATTAAAGGCGAGCTTACCGTAAAAACTCTCTATATTGCGGAGACAAATGACAACGAGCTGCAAACAACCGAGCACACCATGCCGATAAATCAAATAGTTGAAGTCGAAAAAGCAGATGACGAAAGCATCAATATAATAAAGCTTGTGATTTCGGATTTAGCCGTATCCGCTAAGTCCGATGCCGCAGGAGCACTTCGCCTTTTGGACGCAGGAGCCGAAATACGCGCATACACCGAAACATACAAAAGCGAAGAAATGAGCATGGTGACGGACGCATATTCGGTAAATTACGAAATCGAATCAAAGCTGACACCGACGGAGATACGGCGGCTTGACGACAGCTTTACCGACACTCATCTTTGCAGGGGCAGGCTCGATTTATCGGGTACCGATACCGAGAGAATTTTAGATATGTCAGTCGCCGACATAGAGTACAATACCTCACGCGTAAAAGACGAGCTTTTAATCTCGGGGGCAATAAAAGTTAATCTGCTCACCGTAAGCAAAGAAAACGAAATATCGTTTTTTGAACGGCAATTTGATTTTGAATACCGACGCCGTGAGGAATTCTCGGGAGAAAGAACGGAATTTTCGCCGTTTATAACCGTCACGGGATCTGATTATATACTTAATTCCGGTGACACTCTTGACGCCCGTGTGGAAATTACAATATCCGCAGCTGTTTTTTCCGTAAGCACGGTAAACGTCATTACGGATATTACCGTTGACAGCGAAAGGCCGAAAAAGCCGTCCGAAGCCGCACTTACGGTATATTTCGCCGACAAGGGCGAAAAGGTATGGGATATAGCGCGACATTACAACACGACAGCCGACAAAATTATAAGTGAAAACAATCTTGAGGGCATGCTCGTCACCGAAAAATGCAGGCTGCTCATTCCGCGTGCATAAGGGGGAGCCGAAAATGAAAAAAACAAGTATTTACAACGATATTGCAAAAAGAACCGACGGCGACATCTACGTTGGCGTCGTAGGTCCCGTGAGGACGGGAAAATCAACGTTTATAAAGCGATTTATGGACACCCTTGTGATACCGAATATAGATAACGCCGGTCAGCACGACCGAGCGGTAGACGAATTACCGCAATCCTCAGCCGGCAGAACAATAATGACGACCGAGCCGAAGTTCATCCCCGAAAATGCGGTAGAGATAAATCTTCCGGATAACGCAAGCTTTAAGGTTAGGATGATTGACTGTGTCGGTTATATTGTTCCGAGCTCGCTCGGCTATATTGAGGGCGACGGGCCGCGAATGGTTCACACTCCGTGGGCGGAGGACGAAATGCCGTTTGACAAGGCCGCCGAAATCGGTACACGAAAGGTCATAGCGGAACATTCGACAATAGGTCTTGTCATAACGACAGACGGCAGCATAAGCGACATTCCTCGTGACGAATACGAAGAGGCGGAAGGTCGCGTAATAAGCGAGCTTCAAGAATTAAACAAACCGTTTATAGTCCTCTTAAACTGTATGTACCCACACGCATCTCCCGCGAAGGAGCTGTCTGTAAAGCTTTCCGAAAAATACGGCGTTCCCGTGCTTCCGATAAACTGCCTTGAGCTTACCGAAACAGAAATTAAAGAGATAATGACGCAGCTTTTGTTTGAATTTCCCATTCGCGAGGTATCGGTAAAGCTTCCGTTCTGGCTGACGGCTTTGCCGCACGACCATTGGCTGAGGAAAGCACTTTTCGGCGCAGTAGCTTCCGCGGCAAACGAAATGGAGCTTGTACGCGACGTATCCTTAATGACGGAGCGCCTGAAGGAATGCGAATATACGGATGACTGTTCTGTAAGCAGCATGGATCTGGGGTGCGGCAGCGCAAATATTTCGGTACGCGTAGGGTCGGGGCTTTTTTATAAGGTTCTTTCAGAATCAACCGGTCTTACCGTGGAAAACGAGCAAAGTCTTATGGCCACAATGCGCGAGCTCGCTTCGGTAAAGAAGGAATACGACAGGCTGAAGTGCGCGCTTGACGAGGTGGAAGCGACAGGCTACGGAATAGTGATGCCGTCGATAGACGAACTGACGCTTGAAGAGCCCGAGCTTGTAAAGCAGGGCGGCAAATACGGGGTTAAGCTGTCCGCCAGCGCACCGTCAATTCATATGCTCAAAGCCAACATAAAGACCGAGGTTGCGCCGATTGTCGGCAGCGAAAGCCAGTCGGAGGAGCTCGTAAAATATCTGCTTCAGGGCTTTGAGGAAGACCCGCAAAAGATATGGGAGTCAAATATATTCGGGAAATCGCTTCACGAGCTTGTAAACGAAGGACTCAGAGGCAAGCTTAATCATATGCCGTCAGACGCGAGAATGAAGCTTCAAGAGACGCTCGAACGAGTTATAAACGAGGGCTGCAACGGGCTTATCTGTATAATTCTGTAACAAAAAAACAACCGACAAGGCGCTGTTTGCTGCCTGTCGGTTGTTTTTTATAATGTGATATGCTTTACACACAAGAAAATACGTAATTGTAATTGCCTTTACAGCAAAGTCGCAAGCTCCTTTAACGAGCCGACGACCTCACTCGCACGAATATCGCTCTTTTTATATTGCTCGGGGCTCGTAACACCCGACAGCACAAGCACAGACGGTATACCGTTAGCCTGCCCTATCAGTATGTCGGTTTCAAGTCGGTCGCCGATAAAACACAGCTCCTCTTTTTTACAGGACAAAAGCCGAGTAAGATAATCGACCGTGTATTTATGCGGCTTGCCCATTATCATATCGGGTTTTCTGCCGGTTGATGCCTCAAAAAGAGCCATCATAGAGCCCGTGTCGGGCATAAAACCGTCAGCTGTGGGACAATTGAAATCGGGATGCGTCGCAATATACTCCTTCCCCTCCGCCAAAAAGCGACAGGCTCGTCTCAGCTTTTCGTACGTAAGAGTGGTATCAAAACCGAGCACCACTATATCCGGGTTTTTGTCGTCAAGAATAATTCCCGCATTCACAAAATCAGCCGTGAGCCGTTCGTTGCCGAGCAGGTACACCCTTTTGCCCTTCCTGTTGGCTTTGAGGAAATCAATCGTAACGTGAGACGAAATTACGATTTTGTCCGGCGAAATATCGTAGCCCATATTGTGTAGTCGTGTTCTGCAAACCTCGACATTGTTTGACGAATTGTTGGTGTAAAAGAGAAAATCCTTTCCTTTTTGCTTAACCGTATTGAGAAAATCAACAGAACCGGGTATAATATTACCGTCAAGGTAAAAAGTGCCGTCCATATCTATAATAAAATATTTGGTTTCGGCAAAAACTGAATTTGACAAAGCTGACACTCCTAAAAAACAAATACAATATATTGTAACATTATTACGACAAAATGCAAGGTGAATTTATGACAGGCAAAGTCCATTCATTTCAAAGTCTCGGTACAGTAGACGGCCCCGGAGTACGCACAGTTCTATTTTTGCAGGGTTGCCCCCTGCGTTGCCCATACTGTCACAATCCGGACACTTGGGACAAAAATGCCGGAGAAGATATTTTTGTTGATGACGCGGTAAAGATAATTTTAAGATACCGCTCATATTTCGGCAAGGACGGCGGAGTTACCGTATCGGGCGGCGAGCCGCTCTTGCAAGTCGAATTTGTATACGAGCTGTTTACAAGGCTTAAGGAGGAAGGCATAGGCACCGCGCTTGACACCTCCGGCGTCATAATGAACGACAGCGTAAAAAAGCTTCTCGGCAAAACCGATATAGTTTTGCTCGACATAAAATTTTCACGTGACGACCTGTATAAAAAATACATAGGAGTGAGCCTTTCCGCTCCGCTTGCGTTTCTTGCGGAATGCGAAAAGGCAAAAAAAAGAGTTATAATCCGACAGGTTATAACTCCCGGCATTAACGATACCGAAGACGATGTTCTGAAGCTTCGCGAAATATTAAAGCCCTTTAATTGCGTTGAAAAAACAGAGCTTTTGCCGTTCCGCAAGCTTTGCAAAGAAAAATATGAAAGCTTAAATATTTTCTTCCCGTTCGGCGACAGAGAGGAAATGCCGCAGGAAAAGCTGAACGAGCTTCAGAAGCTGCTGTAAAAGAGGTTCTTAAATTTGAATTACGACATAAAAAAAGTAGGACTGCCGCAGTCGCTGCGCGAAAAAGCGGATGATATATACACAAACAGCAAAGCTAAAATCAATGCGCTCTCGAAGCTGTTTTTCCCATTTCCCGACATACTTAAGGGACAATCGGATATGGTTAGACTCGCGGTTGTTTTAAAGAGCTTTGAACGAACTCACGATTTTTACAAGAGCAAAATAATAAGTGATGATGTTTTTTACGATACGATAAAGGATGCAGCCGTCTGGTGCGAAAACAATCAAAACAACGGTCTTAAAAACTACCGTTGGCTTCATAATCACGCATCGGGCAAGCTATTTAAAATAGGCAGACTGCAATTCCAAATGTATAAAGCCCCCATGGGGCCAGACTACACAAAGCTACCGTTTAAAAGAGGCGACAACCTCTTATACATTCACATTCCTCAGGGAGAAAAGCTGACAAGGGAGAGCTGTACGGATTCCTTAAGGCGTGCCGAGGAATTTTTCAGAAGCCATTTTCCGAATTACGAATATGATTACTTCTTCTGTGAGAGCTGGCTTTTGTTTCCCGGCAACCGAAGCTTTATGGCAAAAGACAGCAACATAGTTAAATTTATGGACTTGTTCACTCCGGCATATTCGACGGAAAACGATTCGCAGGCAATAGAGCGCATATTCGGAGAAAGAAAAAGCGATATAAACGACTACTGCGAAGATACCTCTTTGCAAAAGAGTGCAAAGGAATATATGCTCGGCGGAAACAAGCTCGGCTTCGGCACGGGCTACATAAAAAGGCAGTAGACCGCTAAAATACATCTTGCGTTTTGCAGCGCCGCGCCTAAAGCAAATATTATTATAAAAAAGGAGCACCCGAAAGGGCAATTACCGCAATGAAAAAGATGATATCATGGAACGTAAACGGACTGCGCGCCGCAGTCGGTAAAAATTTCAAGGAGGTATTCGATTCTCTTGATGCGGATATCTTTTGCATACAGGAAACAAAGCTTCAGGAAGGTCAAATCGACCTGGAATTTGACGGCTATAAAAGCTATTGGAACTATGCTGAAAAAAAAGGCTATTCGGGCACAGCGATATTCACAAAAGAGGAACCAAAAGACGTATTTTACGGCATAAACGAGCCGTTTTACGACAATGAAGGCAGAGTCATAACGCTCGAATTTGAAAATTATTTCTTTCTAACCTGCTACACACCGAATTCTCAAAGCGAACTCAAAAGGCTTGAATACAGAATGTCGTGGGAAGAAAAATTCCTGACATATCTTAAAAAGCTTGAAAAGACAAAGCCGGTTATTCTTTGCGGCGACCTAAACGTGGCACACAAAGAAATCGATTTGAAAAATCCGAAGACGAATATGGGTAATGCCGGGTTTACCAACGAAGAAAGAGAAAAATTCGGGACCCTTTTAGACAGCGGCTTTATAGACACATTTAGGTATTTTCACCCTGACGAGCCGGGCAGATACTCTTGGTGGTCTTACAGATTTAACGCGCGTAAAAACAACGCAGGATGGAGAATAGACTACTTTCTTGTATCGGAAGAACTCAAAGACAAGCTTGTTTCCGCCGACATTCTCTCGGATATACAAGGCTCAGACCACTGTCCCGTGGAGCTTGTGGCTGATATTTGATATTCCCGCTTAATCAAACGCCGCTCCGTAGTCGTTTATAATTCCGGCAAGCTCGCTCGGCGAGCCTATCACGTTTGTGAGTGCCTCCGGCAGCACGCCGACTATAACGGTTTCCGCAACAACGGCGGACGCTGTTACGGACAAGCCGTCAGTCTTTCCGAGCATAACAAGCCTGCCGCTTGTCTCAATATTAAAAACAATGCGGTGTATTACCTGGTTGAGCCCGGCCTCCCTGAATTCGTTTGAAAATGACACAACCGTACCGGAGGTCAGCTGAGCATTAAATTTCACGCGCGGGCCGTAGCCGTTTGTATATTCACTTCCCAAAAACGTTCCGATTGGTATAGATATGCTGAATGTTTCGTTTTCTGCGGCGATTTCGGATACGGCAAGGGAAATATTGCTTTGAAGTAAATTTATTTTAACTGTATCAACGTGGAGAGAAGTTACATTTCCCTCCGCGTTTCTTTCTGTTTTAACTATATCGTTATATGCTGTTTCCGATTCGGCGAGGACCTCGGCAACCGCTTTGTTTGTCGAGTTTAAAAGTATTCTTTCGGCTACTGTCTCGCTGTACCTCGTAATGACGGGGCGCATACGACAGGTAAAGGTGAAAACAAGCACCGAAATGCTCATAACGAACACGGAAAAAGAGAAGAACACCCTTTTTGCACAGCTTTTCCTTTTCATTACTTTATCTGCCTCCCCTGTTTCTATTCTACGCAGAGAAGGCATTGTACGTTAAAACGCCATAAAAAAGGAGCTGTAAAAAGCTTTACAGCCCTCAAAAAAAGTATCTTTTTTCTGTATTCAGCCGAAAATCATCTCTGTTATTTTTTCATCTATCGCATTTAGAAATTCTCTGCCGTTTTTCGCCTCTTTCGCGACGCTCTCCAGTATCTGCTTTTCGGTATAAACGGAATCCGATACTCCGCGAGTGAGCTGAGACGTTCTGTTTGCCGACTCAGACACTCCTGCAAACAGCGCAAAGGCACACAAAACAACGGTCAGTACCGCGAGATATTTTTTAATTATCCTGTCTTTTTTCTTCATTTTAATACGGCCATTTTGCCGCAACGGGTCATCTCCGTATACGGCACAATGCTCCTTTCGTTTATTTAATGCTTCAGACGTTGGAATTTATAAATTCGACAATAGCTTTTCCCATAAGGTGCCCGGAATATTCCGCCTCGGCTATTGTATTTGAATCGCTGCCGAACTCAAGCAGCACCGAGCACGGCGTTACGTCCATATTGTATTTTCTTGCGGAAAACAATATCGGCCGCATAAGCTCCGGATACATGGTTTCGGCTGTCTGCTGCAACTTTAGCGCGAATGTGAGATTTTGCTCCCATGTCGGAAACGACGTGACCTTGCCGTCCTCACAGCCTGCAATTATCATTATCTGCGCCGCTTTTCTGCCGTTTACCGTGGTTGTCGGCTTTATACGCGTACCGTCGCTTTGCTCAATCGCGTCGCGGTGAACGTCAAGAACTATCTTTACGGACGGATTTTCTTCCATTATTTTAAGTATTGTCTCACGCGAGCGGTCATATGCACCGGTATACGCTCTGTCGTGTATCTCGGTGTCATGTATTACGCCTATTCCCGCCTTTTGAAGTTCCTCCGAAACGGCGTCGCCCACGCGCACCATATTTCGCGACGAGTCATCGCTCCTCAGTTCAAAATCGCGCGTATACCAGCCCTTATCCATAAGCTGATAGCACTCTGTGGTATGGGTGTGAAAAATAAGAACCGTTGGCGCGCTCTTATCGGCAATATCGAGATTACACTCGCCGTTTAACGAGCTTTCGATATTTATGCTGTGCGACGGCGTTGTGTTTCGTACCGATATATTTTTATATGTCGATGTTGCGGACGATGCATCGAATTTCTTTTCGACTATTGTGCCGTCATGATTTGCCGAGGCATATTGTTTTTCGGCGTCAGCCATCATTTTAACTATATCACGAGGAACAGACGGAGTGCTTCCGACGACGCTTTCGCTCTGCTCGTCTTTTTCGCTCGGCAATGAAATTACGGCGTTTTGCTGTGAGCTTTGCGCGGAAACGCTTTTTTCAATTGACCTTACCGCACTGCTTTTTGCAGACAGAACGGCACCCTCCGGCAGCATCAGCCCCGCGCCTATAACGGCGGTTCTGCCGACGGCATTTCCGAAACGGCTTCCGCACACAAATGCCAATATTATGATTATCGGCAGAGCGACAAGCACCTCATTTCTTTTTTTCGGAATTTTACCCGTATGTCTTTTTTGTTTTTTCATTTGATTTTCATAGCCTTTCCGGCCACAATTTGTTTTTTCGCAAGTCATACGCCGTATGTTGCAGCCGTATACGGCGTATAACAAAAGGCTTAGGACGATACGGCAATATCACACAGCTGCACATATGACCTTTGTAAGATTATATGCGCGTTTTTCCGATGTTATACGAGAGAAAGAAGAGTTTTCATATCCATATCGGGTTGCAGAGCGGAATTTATCGCAAGAGCCAAAAGGCGTGACGCACGGCTTATCATAACGTCGATTTCGCGCGGTGTCACCATCATTTTTTCGGCTCTTTCGCGTTCCGGCTGCGGTATATTTTCATTTCCCGTTATATCAAAGACAAGTGCGGCGGCATCTACCACCGTCGGCACTCCTATCGCTATTACCGGCACTCCGAGGGTCTTTCGGCTTATCTCGGCGCGATGATTGCCGACTCCCGAACCCGGAACTATACCGGTATTTGTCATCTGAACCGTACAGCCGAGCCTTTTTATGCTGCGTGCCGACAGCGCGTCCACGGTTATTACAGCGTCGGGGGAAGTCTCATTCATTATTCCGCGAATCATCTCGGCGCTTTCTATGCCGGTCTGACCGAGCACTCCCGGAGAAGCGGACGATACAGGCCGAAGAGACGGAAGCCCCACCTCCTCTGCGAGCGATTTTGTGATATGGCGCGTCGAAAATATATCTTTTGCGGTCTTGGGACCGAGAGCGTCGGGTGTAATATCCGAATTGCCGAGCCCCACCACAAGAACTCCCGAGGTGTTTTTCGGCAACAGCTTTTTAATTTCATCCCTCACGGCAAGCATTCTGCTGTCTGCATCATCAAATTCCGATGAAAACGGCGGCAGCTCCACCGTGACATATGTGCCGACGGGTTTGCCGAGCTTTTCGGCACCGGCATCCGTTGTAATTTCTATTTCGGTGACCGACGCGCTTTTTACCCTTCGCTTTTTTACCGTCACGCCGTCATTTTTGCCGCTGTTTGTTATCTCTCTGCGCTCAATTGCGAGATCGGTTCCGAAAATCATATAAATACTGCTGCCTTTCTTTCGATAAATGTTTGTGTGCTGCAGCCCGTTTTGCCGCATTTTGCGAATTTCGGGCGCGCTTTACGATATATTATTTGCACCGGCATAAATTTTATAGGCTGTTTATGAAAAAAAACTTGCTTTTTTTCGGAAAGAATGGTATTATATATTCCGCTAATGTGATACGCAAAGGAGGTTAAACTATGCCGAATATTAAATCAGCTAAAAAACGTGTAATCGTTAACAACAAGAGAGCAGACCGCAACAAGTCAAGAAACACCGCTCTCAAGACAGCTATCAAAAAGGCTAATGCCGCTATTGAGTCAAACGCTGCCGACAAAGAAGTTCTTGTTAAAGCTGCAGTTAAGAAAATCGACCAGGCTTCTGCAAAGGGTCTTATTCATATGAATAACGCCGCTCGCAAAAAGTCAGCCCTCGTTTGCAAACTCAACAAGGCTTAATGTTGTTTTTAATGCACCTCGGTCTTTAGACCGGGGTGTTTTGCTTTTTCGGTCAAATTTACATTTTATTCATTGACTTTTGCCTTTTTTACGTATATAATAAACACATAGTTTTACAAAAATTAAGGGAGGCATTTTACCTATGAAAAAAGTTCTTAAAGTTATCGGTATCATCGCCGCTGTTGCAGGCGCTATCTTCGGCGTTTATGTAATAGTGAAAAAATATGTTGACAGCAAAAAAGTAGTTATCGGCAATGACGCTGAAAATTATGTTTCATGCTCCTGCTGCGACGACAACTTCGTTTCCGAAACCGTTGCGTAAATAAAAACGTATTATAAACGCCCGATTGGCTGAGTGTTTATAAGGAAGCTTTGCGTCAAAACAATATTTTTTGTGCAATAATAATTGACCCCTCAGATGAGCTCCGGCTTATCTGAGGGGTTTTCATTTTCTTCTATAAAAACACAATAAAAATCTGATTATCCGCTAAAACACAGTATCTATCAGCATTTT